>JAAUYH010077906.1_pt1 | contig 17405 bp, 17 predicted proteins | sample 7278061 | NCBI WGS metagenome assembly JAAUYH01 (sample SAMN14350203, study PRJNA611818) | marine sediment metagenome | isolation source: surface marine sediment (0.6m) | place: French Polynesia: Moorea | collected 2018-08 | reverse complement strand
TATGCAAGTTTGTGTAACTATTGCCGAAAACAAAACCTGCATATGATATTGTTAAATACAATATCTCCAAGGGATTTCATGGCAGGTAAGACCAGAGGATTGAACCGCCATGGTGCAATAATTGCACGACCTTTTTTGTGGATGAAAACCCCCATGGATAGTTCCTTTTAGCAGTGATGTTGATTGGACGGTTTCGCACTTCTATTTGGTTAGTAAACACAAAAATTGTATTTAGGGAAGTCACCGTGTCCCGACCCCAGACATAACCAATTATGTTTAGGTTTTTAGTAGGTGCTAAGTTAGTACTAAATCTTGAGCTAGTTTGGATAGGTAGTGTTTTAACCATTGTCCATCTAGCTTTCTATTAGTAGGTACTTCTATCAATCTAATCCCCGTTTTTGGTAGGGGATTTAATAGTTTTTGGAGTTGTTTCCAGCTAGTGATTAATTTATATTCTATACCGTAAGTCTCACATAACTTGGCAAAGTTAACTTGTTGAGGTGTAGCAAAGTATTCTTCAAAAGGTGGCTCAAATTCGGCAATAGGCAACATTTCAAAAATACCACCACCATGATTATTTACCAAAATTATTGTTAGATGTCCATGGAATTTATTGTTAATTAGAAATCCATTAGTGTCATGGAGTAAGGCTAAATCTCCTGTTAATAAAATGTTATTCTCTTCACCATAAGCCATGCCTAAAGCTGATGATAAAGTTCCGTCAATACCATTAGCTCCCCGATTAAAATAAGGCTTAATATATTGATTATTAGGAATCCAAAAGAATTCTGCATTCCTCACAGACATACTGTTAGCAAGAAATACTGATGTTCGCTCGGGTAAGGTTTTACTCAACAACCAGGATATTTTTCCTTCAAATAACTCTTCTAAGGATTCCATAGTGTGATTGATTTTTTCTTGAGCTTGCATATCTAAATCACACCATTGTTGAAGATAAGATGAATTATGTAAGGGCTGACAATCAAGCTCTATATTGTTAATAATTTCTTGAATATCGGTTCGTAAATGAATTGTCTTGCTGTGAAGAGGATCAAAGTTGTCCGCTCTTGGAGCAATAATATATCTAGAGTGAGTGTTTTTTTCTAGCCACTGACGCAGTTGCTTACTTGTAGGAAGTTCCCCAATTTGAATAATAATTTCTGGTACTAATTGAGTTGCTAATTTTTGATTTCTTAAAATCAAGTCGTAAGTAGAAATTAAATAAGGATTAATCCCACTATAATTCCGTAGGGGGGATAAAGCTTCTGCTAAAACAGGAAATTTTAATTGTTGAGATAGCTGTGCAATTGCTTGACAATATAATTGAGGGTTCTCTGGTTGTGCTAAACCAGCAATAATAATTCCTTGATCGCAAGATTGCCACTTTGATATATAGTCATAACAAGATTGTAGTTTGTAATCTGAAGTGGAACAAATATGACTAAAAAATTCTGTTACAGGAAATTCCGCTTCTAGAGCTAGAATATCTGACTGAGTAATGGGGGCTAAAGGTTCGCGAAAGGGTACATTAACATGAACTACTCCTTTAAAGGGAAATTGCGCTCGCTCCCAACCTTGAATAATATTTTGTCTTAAATACTGTAACATCCCCAGACTAGCTTCTGGTAAGGCTAATTCTACATACCAATTAGGGTAATTACCATATAGCTTCACTTGATCGATAGTTTGTCCAGCGTGAGAGTTCCGCAACTCTGGAGGGCGATCAGCAGTTATGATAATTAGAGAAACTCCGCTTTCTTCTGCTTCAATTACCCCTGGATAAAAGTTTGCTCCTGCTGTCCCTGAAGTACAGACTAAAGCTACAGGTAATCCTGTTCTCTTGGCTTTACCTAGAGCAAAAAAAGCTGCTGAACGCTCATCCAGAATTGGAATAGTGTCTATCTCATGATGACTAGCAAAAGCAATAGTTAAGGGTGTAGAACGAGAACCAGGACAGATAATTGCGGTAGTTAATCCCAAACGAGCTAAAGTTTCAACTAGGACGGAACTCCACAAAGTATTGACGTTACGAAAGTCAAGCATCTTAATATATTACAAAAATATTGCTCAAACTAGTGCTTTAAGCAATGATTGTAATTTTAATTGAATTTCGACAAATTCTTTATCGGGATTAGAACCAGAAACAATCCCTGCTCCAGCATACAGACGAGCATGATTTTTTTCAATTAGCGCGGAACGAATACCCACAATAAATTCGCAGTTTCCTCGGTTATCAATCCACCCCAAAGGAGCAGCATATAAAGAGCGATCAAACTGCTCGTAATGACGAATTTTGGCGCAAGCAATTTCTGAAGGAACACCAGCTACCGCAGGAGTAGGATGTAATTGATCTACTATTTCTAGAGGATGAATATCTTTGGGTAAATGAGCATAAATCGGTGTCCAAATATGTTGAATATTGGATAATTGCAGTAATTGTAGTGGTAGTTGATAGGGTTTAAGACCCATCTGTTGGAGACGCTGAATTAAAAATTTACTAACTGCTTGATGTTCTCTTTTTTCTTTTCTGCTTTTGAGTAACAAGTTAGCTAATTGTACATCTTCTGTGGTGTTTTTGCCTCTGGGTGCAGAACCAGCAAGAGCATCCGTAACTAATTGTTGATTTTGGATACTAACTAACCGCTCGGGACTTGCTCCAATAAAGTTTTTTCCTTGACCATTACTAGTAGAAAAAATATAACAGTCAGGATGACGCGATCGCAAATTATTGAGAGAATTAATAACTTTAAAAGGAACAGGAGAACTAACATCAGTAGCATTGGCTATGACAATTTTACTAAACTCATCCTTAGCGATCGAATCTAAAGCGGAAATCACTATTGATTTAAAAGGTTCAGGATTAGCCTGAGCTGCTTTATTTTTATAATCAAAGTTTCCTACCCTAACTTTACCAGTAGTTAATTGTCTATACTCAGACCAATCAATACTATTAATTTTTCGTGGCAACTGGGCTAAGATTGGTTTTTTTTCTTGGCTCGATTCTAAGGGATAGTTAACAATAAAAAAGCAGTTTTTATGTTTCTTAAAGACTTGAAATCGAGGTAGAAACACAGTAGCAGCAGGAAAGGCTGTATCTTTATCAGAATCAGGAAAAAAAGTAAAACTACAAAATATATAAGGATTATTTCCAGCTAAAGTTGTTTCCCCTTGCATGGTAGTTTGCTGAAAACAACTTTCAATAAATTGTTGCCCTTCTTGAAATCTAGATGATGAGTTTAGCGCCAACTTTCGCGTAACTCCATAAGCTGCGATCGCCTCTTGCTTACTAGGATTTTCCCAATAGAAATGTAGGGTTTTAGAATAAGCAACTTTTTGCAAAAAAGCTAGGGGATCAATGACAGGAATTTTTTGAATAAAACTAATAACTTTAGTCTTTTCTGTCACGGTAAATGATAGAGGTTGATTATCCCAAAACTTATCTAGTTTTTGACTATCTAGAATAAATTTGTTTTCTTGAGAGAACAGGGGTAGCGAGAGGTTAGATTGTGTCATTCCAATGGAAAATAGACGCGAAAATTATCACAAAATCCAAAAAAAATTGTTTTTAGTTAATAATAACTAAGGAGAAATTAGTCATAATGATTATAAGTCATTCCTAACTACTTTAAGCCATAACGGTGACTGTAGTCACTTAAGGAAGGAGAATTAAGTCAAGGTAATGAGGACAAGCAGGGGGAATCCCCTTGTACCTCGGAATGGGGTCATACACAAAACTAATGTTGTCCTAAAAGACTACCCTTGTAACCACCTTCGCGGATTCCTTGCTGCTCCTTCTGTTAAGGCATAAAGAACTGGTCAACTCCTATGAATCAGACTATCAAATCTCAGCAACCACAGCCAAATACAGCCATTGCCTTAAGCCTACAGGATTTGACTCTAATCGTGAACTTTCGTGAAACTATGTAAACTCTTCAGGGTAGACCTGATAGGGTACAAAAAGTGCCAAGATCTTGATAATTCAGTAATTCAAGGTAAAACATACCACTTATCACAAAAACTAGACACCAAACTAGTAAGGATAATTTTAGAGATTTCCATGACGCTCAACCAAGATATTAGGGAAAATCAAAAACTCTGGCTGGCTGCTGTCAAACCCCCTATCTATAGTGTTGCTATAGTACCTATTGCTGTAGGAACAGCCATCGCTTTCGCCCAAACTCATCTTTTTGATCTACAAATTTGCTTAACTTTTCTGGGTTCAGCAATTCTGATCATTGCTTGGCTCAATATCAGTAATGATGTTTTTGATGCGGACACTGGTATAGATATCAATAAAGCTCATTCTGTGGTTAATCTCACAGGGAATAAAGCACTAGTTTTTGGAATTAGCAATCTCTGTCTAATTCTCGGTTGTGCTGGTATTGTACTAATCTGTTGGTGGCAACGAGATTGGACGGTTTTGGGTTTAGTGCTTCTGTGTTGCGCTTTGGGCTATGCTTATCAAGGACCCCCTTTTCGCTTGGGTTATTTGGGACTAGGGGAATTGATTTGTTTCTTTGCTTTCGGTCCTGGAGCGGTATCTGCTGCCTATTATGCTCAAACTCAGTCTTTTTCGCTGCAATGCTTGGGGATCAGCGTCGTTATCGGTATTAGTACTTCAATTATTCTTTTCTGCTCCCACTTCCACCAAGTAGAAGACGATTTAGCAGCAGGAAAGCGATCTCCAATTGTCCGCCTTGGTACAGCTAAAGGAGCAATGGTTTTAACAGGTCTGACCCTAAGTATCTATCTATTGACAATTTTCCTTGTCCTTATTGGTTATTTACCCCTCAAGACACTGCTAATCTCGATCAGTTTACCCTTCGCCTATCAATTAGTAGCCCGAGTCATGAAATATCATGACCAACCCCAAAAAGTTAGTAATAGTAAATTTCTGGCTGTCAACTTCTATTTAGTTAGTGCTATCGCAATTATTTGGGGATTAGCTACTTCCAGTATCGGATAAGCGGACAAGAATTTAATCCCCTTGTTATCTATCTCAAGATTTTTGGGAACTATAACCCTAGAGCTTTCAACCTAGATCCACCTGTTCAGAGTTTATTGAATAGTCAAATAAATAACTTTAAAGATCATAAACTAATAAAATATAGTCATGAAGCAAAAATTCGCCACTCATGCCACAATCGGATACCCATGAGTATTTTTTTCAGTATCATCAACTTATAGTTGATAGTTATTATAAATCTTTAGATAAAGTACTTAACTGGTTTGAATCATTACGAGAACCGTTTATTCCTAGACAAGTTTGGCTAGAATGTCAAACCATGCTGGGAGAAGGCTTTGATAATGTACTAATTCATGCTCACGAAAAATTACCTCAAGAAACTCCTATTGAGATTGAAGTAATAATTTTGAGCCAGTTAATTATTTTAAAAATCTGGGATTGGGGTTCAGGATTTGATATGGAGCAACAAAAAATCAAAGTTTCTCAAGGAATAGATGAATATGCGGAAAATGGTCGTGGAATTCACATTTTTGCCCAAACAGCAGATCACGTGAGTTACATAAACAATGAGAAAAAACGGAATTATTTATTGATAATAAAAATGTATGTTCCTCTTGCTGTTATTCCTACATAATCTTCATTATAAATCTAAAAAAAAACAACAGTACAATCAACAAAATTAAGTTTATGATTATAATCTTCAAGAGATATCATTTCTTTTTTCTCTAACTTACGTTGGGGTCGAAGCTACTCCGCCGAGGGACGGTACAAGACCGCTTCGACTTCGTCAACACCGCGATTAGAGATGCTTCCTAGCCGGAAGCCTCTCTCGCGGTCAAAATTAATTTAAGAAGGAATAAAATGACGAATATAGCTGAAATTGTGCAACCATCTGGAGTATTAAGTCAAGGAAATGCAGATTTATTAAGATCAGAAATTGCTTCCTTATTAGACAAAGAAATTAAAATTATACTTATTGATTTCCAAGATGTTACCTTTATGACTAGTTCGGGAATTGGAGCTTTAGTCGCCACCTTAAAAGAAGTGAAGGCTGCTGGTGGTAAACTTTATATCTGCTCTTTAAGTGAGCAAGTCAAAAATATTTTTGAATTGACTAAAATGGAGCTAATTTTTAAACCTTTGACAAATCGTCAAGAGTTTGAAGAAAAAGTTTTAACTACAATTACCTGAATAATTCTTTGTAACTACATTCGTCAACCTACAAGAATCAAAGCCAAAAATGGGACTCGAACCCACAACCTCAGCATTACGAATGCTTTGCTCTACCAATTGAGCTATTTTGGCAAAGTATCTTAAGAATGTGTTTATAGCGTTTCTCATACCTATGAGATAGACTCCCAAAGAAAGGAAGAATAATCAACTAACTACCCTTCCACCCTCCTAGCAACAGAAACTAGGATATTAAGCTGTACCTCATATTGCAGCAGTTGAAGATTTCCGCTTAAAATTTTCAACCCTGGCTTACCATATCATCCTGTCACTAAATTCGGGGACTTCTTTGGAGGTGAGGTTAAATTTACACACAAATTATATCTTCTTCATCAAAAAAATCAAAAATCTCCCCATTATACAGATTTTTATCCCAAATTTGATTAAAATTATGTAAAGTTCCGTGAATGTTTTATAAGAAATATTAAAGATGAGGAGAAAACTGCTTCTTATCGGAGTCTTAATAAGTTCCGTGAATTTTCGTAGTCATTATAATCGTCATCCAACAATTTTTTTTAGTATAAGAAAAAAGGAGCAGAAAAAAGTGGGGCTAATCCGTGAGGTAGTTGAGCAAGCAATAAATACTGGTTATCTAACCGTAGAAGCTGAAGAACAACTACGATTAATGTTAAAAAACAAATATGAACTAGAAGACTTAGAAGCCTTCATTGAGCTACAACAAGCAGCAATGATTGGTCAGGTCAAACAAGAATCGAGGGAGCTTTTATATTCCGCTCAAAGCTAAAACCTAGTCAAGAACTATAAAATCTCTATCAATCAACCATCTTCGAGAAGTATCATCATTACACCTCTCTCATAAGTCTGAAAAAGATAGTTTCACTTATTCTAGCAATTGACATCATCTTCTAATAGTTGAGTTATCAGAACAAAAGCAGTTGTTTAACCCTCAAACCCAATCTTCGTCATCTTCATCTGTGTCTGTATTTTTATTGACATCACCATACTTAGGAGTACTAATAGTTCGGTAATTCGCATCATAGACTTCGTCAGTATTCTTACTGGTGCGGTCTCGCTTCTGATGGGGCATCACCTGATCAACAGATTTGCGACTTTCTTTAAACTGATAAGAATAGGTAGAACCAGATTGACTAATATTTTGTGGTTCTTGTTTAACTTCAAAATCAGAATCTCTGACTGTATTATCCCTATTGATTGTAGGATTATCATTTTGTGAGGAGATGTTTTCATCTTCCCAGTCTTCTCTCTGTCCTGAATATTCCCAGTCAGAAGCGGAAGTTGAGGTTGAGTTTTTGACACTTCTAGATGTTTCTGTAGCAGAGGAAGAATTGGCCTTTGTTTGATAATTGCTCTCTGGACGAGGTGAGGAGGTAGGGTGAGCGCCCATTATCGGACTGAACCGTGGTGAACCAAGATTCTGCAACAATTGCCAAATCAAGCTGGAAATAACTCCCAAAACCAGAAACAAAACCATCCACACAGCCAAAGGTTGAGTAGGACTTTGATACCAGCAATATTGACTAGCAGTATCACCACACAGCAGTTTTAAGGATATAGGCTCTTGATTTTGGAAAAACAGAACCCCTAAAATTCCCAATAAGATGAGTATTAGTAAGAGTTTAAATTGATTAAACATAAAGGCGTTGCCTCATTGAGTATATGGTCAAGGTTGTTAGTATCCGCTCTCGGTCGAGAGCAGATACAGTAGTTAGTTGGAACATTATCTGTTTTGTTCCAAAAAGTCTTATTATCTTGTATGCCATCATTACTCATTCAGCAATACCAACATGAAATTTATTTTATGTCACCTTGCCAGCGAGCGATGGGGATACAATCAATATCTAATTGATCTAGGACGCGAGCTACCACAAAATCCACTAAATCTTCTATGGTTTGAGGATTATGATACCAAGCAGGAATAGCTGGTACAATTCTCACCCCTGTTTCCGCTAGCTGAGTCAGATTACGTAAATGAATTAGACTCAAAGGTGTTTCTCTAGGAACTATCACCAAAGGACGACCCTCTTTAATTTGGACATCGGCTGCTCTCTCTAGTAAATCGGAACTCAAGCCAGCAGCAATTTTTCCCACTGTACTCATGCTACAAGGAATCACAATCATTCCTAGAGTCCGAAAAGAACCACTAGCAATATTTGCTCCCACGTCTCCCCAACGGTGACAATTGAGTTTTCCGGAATTAAACACCTCGGCTTTTTCTCGCCAAAAATGTTCTTGTAAATCTGGTTCAGCAGGTATTTTAATATTTTCTTCCGCTTGCCACACCATATAAGCAGCGCGGGAAGCAACTAGCTCAATAGCATAATCAGCTTCTAGAAGGAATTTGAGGGCGCGAACGGCATAAATTAAGCCAGAAGCACCACTAATACCGATAATTAAAGGTTTATTCATTAAAATGTTGACAATATTCTCTTAGATCAGTCCTTCAAATTCCAAGTCTTCAATAGTTCTGAGACCCCTAGGGTCCCCTACTTTGAGGATAGCGGATTTAGCATCTTCTTTGACTCCCAGGTCTTCATCTTCTACCAGAGCTTCAATAAGAGCATCGATCGCGGTAGCATAAATTACATTATTCGGGAGTTCACGGCACAATTGTCCGATTGCCCAAGCACAGTTACTTCTTACCGCAGCTACTTTATCTCGTCTCAATCCTTCAATCAAAGGCGGAATAGCAGCGATGATGGTTTCGTATTCTAAGATTGCGGATTGAGCCAAACCGCTAGCAGCCCAAAGACGGACTGCGGAAATATCGGTTTTTAGAGCATGAATTAGGGGAGGTACAGCCCGAACATCTTTACTATTACCCAATGCCCAGACAATACCCTTACGAACATAACCATTCCAATCTGTTGCTAAGAGATCGATTAGAGGTTGGACAGCTTGAGGACTAGTATTTCTTCCTAAAGCATAGGCAGTACTAACCCTCACCAGGGGACAGATATCCTCAAGTAAATTAATCAGATGGGGGATAGCTCTTGAGTCTTGAAGTTCACAAAAAGCCCTCGCTGCTAGCATCCTTTGGGACGCTTCTGGATGAGACAGTAGGGTCAACATTTGTTCTGGCTCTGGAGGGGGAATCTCAGAACTTATCACAGCAGAATCTATCTTAGGGGCAGAACTACTGAGCTTTCCTTGGGTTTCTAAGAGACTTAAATCGTCGTTGTGCATATCAATTGAATTTATCTTATCTTGGTCAATTTCTCAAACAATGTATAAAAAGGGAATATTTTTATTATCTATTGGATAGTTATAGCTCTGGCATTTTTTTTTCAGATGATGCGGATAAATGCAAAGATTTGAGCATTAAAAGAGATTGAGTTTGGAAGCCCATTTTGCGATACAACTGAAGGGCTGGTTGATTATCAGCAAAAACTTGAATTCCAATTTGACAAGAGCCTGCATCTTTTGCCCAAGCTTGAGCTTGATTAATTAAACTTGTGCCAATACCACGACGACGGTGTTCACTTGCTACAAAGAGTAAAAAAATGTGGCTGTAGCGTTCTCCATTTACTTGGTCTATGGCGTTTCCCATCCACAAACAAGCAACGGTTTCTGATACAGAATTATCCACCCACCACACAGGTGTCTCCTCGGAGAGATATTCATTAACTGTTAAGGCTAAATGATTAAAATTCCTAGCTTCGGGAAATAACTCTTGATAAGCCAGTTCCATAAATTTAGTAAGCAATATGCGATTGGGAGCAGCTGCTATCCTCTCACCGCAATATCTCAGACTGTAACCCAAAGGCAGAGTCGATGACATTCACTCCTCAAGGAAAAAAATTCATTTACCACAATTTTAGCTAGTCTTTACCGAAACTTAATCATCAAAGAACTTAAATCCCAAAGACCCTGATGTTGCCATAAGATTAGTAGAATTATTGAGTGTCATTCCAAGCTCTTCGGAAGATACTGGTGCTGGAGAGGCTAAATCAGATGGAAGGAAAGCTCTGGAGCTTACTGCTACTAACGCTACTAAAAACATTATTAATATAATTAGAGGACTGATATATTGACGAAAGAAACTCATTATTATTTGCCTTAAAAAATATTGAAACTTGTTGGAACAACAAAATATAGTAATCTTGCCCTATATGATAATATCGCAAATTCGATTTACTAGGCTCAGAGTTGGTATTGCTTACTTTCCTAATCAATTAACAGCTTAATTTTATTGTTTTTTTTTACTGTGTGAATTGTGATTTTTGCCCTTAATTGATTGGTAGCTCTTCCAGTTCCGCACTAAGATTTATCTAGTTGCATTAGCATAGCTCTCTTTCGCTAAAATTTACCAAGATTGCCAGTAAATGATTTATGTCCGATCCAGACTACACAATCCCAATGTCACAAGGGGAAGATTTAAACTCCAACCCAACATTTGATTATGGCTATAAGACTCATAATCGTGGGGATATTATTGGTGAACGTTATGAAATTGATCAAGAGTTAGGAAGCGGAGGATTTGCAACAACCTATCTGGCTGACAATCTAGCTTCTAGGAAATTAAAAGAAGACAGCAAACAAAAACAAAACTTCAATAAATGTGTTATCAAACAACTACAACCAAGATTTAATAGTCCCTCAATTTGGGAAAATGCTAGAGAACGTTTGGATACAGAAGGAACTGTTCTCAAGTCTCTGGGAGAACATGACCGCATTCCCCAATTTCTAGATCACTTTGAAGAGGATGGACAATTTTATCTAGTTCTAGAATTTATTAGAGGGGAAGAATTTGAACATGAAGTTCAAAGACAGGCTTTAAACGAAGCCCAAGTGATTGATTTTCTCTGGGATGTTTTAGAAATTTTAGATTTTGTTCACCAAAAAGGAGTAGTTCATCGAGACATTAAGCCTAGCAATTTGATTAGAAGAGTTGCGGACCGCAAAATAGTTTTAATTGATTTTGGTGCAGTCAAAGAAATTGGCAATTTAATCTTAGAATCAGACGAAGACTCCCGAGAGCCTCATACTCAGGTTATCGGAACACCAGGATATATGCCCCCCGAACAAAATCATGGCAATCCTACCTATAGTAGCGATATTTACGCTCTGGGAAAAACAGCTATCTACGGATTAACTGGAAAGTCTCCTCTGGAGTTAGAAGATTTTGAAGCTAATCAAGGTATAGTCTGGCAAGATATAACTTACATTAGTTCTAAGTTAATTACAATTATCGACAAGATGATTGCACCGAAAATTGCAGAACGTTATAAGTCTGCTCAAGAGGTACTGCAAGACCTTAGACCTCTCTTAGAAATTGGCAAAATCATCCAAAATCGCTACTATATCGAAAAATTTATCCATGGTGAAGCTAGAGTAAATAACTATTTAGCTAAGGATATTACTCAACCAGAAACAGTATATTACTTATTAAAAAAATTAACTCCATTAGACAATACCATAGCAGGAATAAGTCTGACACTAGAACAAATAGAATCACAAATTGAGAGACTGACTAAATTAAATAAACAAGAGCAAATTCCTCAAATATTAAACAAATTTATTGACGAAGATAGTATTTATTTATTACAAGAATATATAGAAGGAGATAGTATTGCTCAACTCATTGAGATTCGTCCTCATATTTCAGAAGCAGAAATTATTGAGATGCTATTAGATACTGCACGAGTTTTAGCAGCAGTTCATAAACAAAAAATGAGTCACGGCAATATTCAACCATCAAGCTTATGGAGAAGGAAATGCGATTGCCAAGTTTTTTTGTATGATTTTGCCTCAATACAAGAAATTGTTAATCCTATTCCTAATAATAAATTTGGTTATCTTCCCCCAGAGAATATAATAGCCACCTCAAAGTTTAATGGTGATATTTATGGTCTGGGTATGACAGCAATTCATTGGCTAACAGGCATTGTCCCTCGGGAATTATTTAAAGCATCTGATAGCCAGGAAACTTTGTGGCAAGAGCAGTTGCGAGTAAGTCCAGCCTTGGGCAAGATTTTGCAGAAAATGATTAGCCTAGAGAGGAAAAAATCCTATCGTTCTATTAATGGTTTAGTTAAAGACCTTAAGAAATTACAAAAGAAAAAAAGTTTAATCTCTGGCTATGCTTATCTGGTTATAATTACTGCATTTTTAAGTTTAATTGGTTATTTTATTCTGGGGCAATGGCGTCAAAGAGCAGCAATTTTAGAGTTTTATAATGGAAATTTAAGACTAGAAGCTGGTCAGTATCGAACCGCAGTCAAATTTTATGATGAAGGATTAAAAAAGATTACTAAAAACCGAAGACAAGTTAAGAACTATCAACAAGCTTGGTTGAAAAAAGCTCAAGCATTAACTAAGCTAAAACAACATGAAGAAGCTCTAAAAACTTGCACAGAAGCTATCAAATATTATCAGAGTTATCAATTGTGGAATTGTCAAGGAATAGCACTAGATAATCTTGAAGAATATGAAAAAGCTATTAAGGCATATAATAATGCGATCGCCATTGCGCCAGAAGATTTATGGTGGCTCTGGAATAATCGTGGAGAAAGCTATTTAGAATTAAAAAAATCCCAGAAGGCGATCGCAGATTTTGATAAAGCTATGGAGCTATCTCCAGAAAATAGTTTTATTCCCTGGAATAACATCGGTAAGTTATATTACCAACAAGGTGATTATCAAAAAGCGATAGAAGCTTATGAAGAATCTATTGCAGTTAAAGATGACTACTTACCTCCTCACATTGGTTTGGGTAACGCTCAAAAATCTCTAGGTAAATCTTACTTGGCGTTGCAAGCTTATGAGCAAGCAATAGAAATCGATCCGAAATCTCATGAAGCTTGGTACAGTAAAGGCTCCATAGAAGAATCTTTAAACGAATATGAAGCAGCAAGAGAAGCCTATCAACAAGCGATCACTTTGAAGCCAGACTGGAAATTAGCCCTCAAGGCTTTAAAAAGAGTTCAAAGGAAAATGGGGATAGGAGCGGAGGAAAATAATTAAGACAAGCAAGAAATTGATTTTACAGTTGATATTGGGAACTATAACTGTGATTAATCAATACCTAATATCTCAAAACTGAACTATGAATCTGTTGCATTATGATTTTATTGAAGTTTATTTTAACTGCTTAGGAAACCTTCCCTCAGATATTACTCCTCTGTTAGCACAAACTATAGAAAATGTTGATGTATTGGGGGATATGGAAGCTGCTTGGACAAATTTTGTTGAGTCTGGTCAAGTTTGGGCTTTAATAATTGGTGTATTTATTGGTTATGTATTTAAAGGTTTTACCAGTTACTGATTTACAATATTGAAGACTTTATCTCTAACTCTTAATCTATTAATCTATTGTGACTCAGAAAACTACCTGGAGCGATCGCTTTGAATCAGCTTTACATCCAGCGATCGCGGTTTTTAACGCTAGTATCAATTTTGATATCGAATTAATTGAATACGACCTGACAGGTTCTATTGCTCACGCTAAAATGCTGGCTAAAACAGGGATTATCTCTGAAGCAGAAGCAAAACAACTAGTAACAGGTTTAGAGCAAATTCGCCAAGAATACCAGGAAGGGAATTTTAACCCAGGAATAGACGCAGAGGATGTTCACTTTGCTGTAGAAAGAAGACTCACAGAAATTGTGGGAGATACGGGGAAAAAACTCCACACTGCAAGGTCACGGAATGACCAGGTAGGAACGGATATAAGACTGTATCTGAGAAGCCAAATTGGGGAAATACAAGGTAAATTAAGACAATTTCAAGGAGTATTACTTAAATTAGCGGAAAATAATGTAGAAACCCTCATCCCTGGCTATACTCACCTACAAAGAGCCCAGCCTCTCAGTTTGGCACATCACCTATTAGCCTATTTTCAAATGGCGCAACGGGATTGGTTAAGGTTAGCAGATGTTAACAAAAGAACTAATATTTCTCCCCTCGGTTGTGGCGCGTTAGCGGGGACAACTTTCCCTATTGACCGTCAATATAGTGCAGAGTTACTAAATTTTGCTGAGGTTTACGAAAACAGTCTTGATGGAGTCAGCGATCGTGATTTTGCCATTGAGTTTCTTTGTGCTGCAAGTTTAATTATGGTGCATCTGAGTCGTCTAAGTGAAGAGATGATTCTTTGGGCATCAGAAGAGTTTAATTTTATTAAGCTGAAAGATAGCTGTGCTACTGGCTCTAGTATCATGCCTCAGAAGAAAAACCCTGATGTACCAGAATTAGTTAGAGGGAAAACAGGAAGAGTTTTCGGTCATCTACAAGCTTTGTTGGTAATTATGAAAGGTTTACCCTTAGCGTATAACAAAGACTTACAAGAAGATAAGGAAGCAATTTTTGATGGAGTTAAAACTGTTAAAGCTTGTCTAGAAGCTATGACTATTCTTTTAGAAGAGGGTATTACTTTCAATACTAATCGCCTAGCTAGCGCAGTGGCGGAAGACTTTTCTAATGCTACAGATGTAGCTGATTATCTAGCAGGAAAGGGTGTTCCCTTCCGTGAAGCTTATAATTTAGTAGGAAAGGTAGTAAAAACTAGTCTTGCTGGGGGCAAACTACTTAAAGATTTAACCCTAGAAGAATGGCAACAACTCCACCCTGCTTTTGCAGCAGACATTTATGATGCGATCGCACCTAAAAGGGTAGTTTCTGCTCGTAATAGCTATGGGGGTACTGGTTTTGAGCAGGTTAAAGCTGCGATCACTAAAGCCCAAACCCTGCTTCAATCCGATAGTAATATCTAACTCAACTCATCTCATTATCAATTATTAACAATGGGTCGTTATTGGCGATTTATTTCTACTGTCGTCGGGATTATTTTCCGACACCCTGTCACAGGTACAACAATCATTCCCGTCTTACCCGATGGTCGTATTGTCATGATACAACGCAGCGATACAGGTCAATGGGGTTTACCTGGAGGAATGGTGGACTGGGGTGAAGATATCCCCCAGGCCACCCGTCGGGAATTGAAAGAAGAAACAGGACTAGAAGTAACTAAAATTCGCCGTTTAGTAGGGGTGTATTCTTCTCCAGAAAGAGACCCCCGCATTCATTCTATTTCAGTACTGATCGAAGTAGAAGCAACAGGAAAATTAGAAGCAGAAGATAAGTTAGAAGTCTTACAAGTCAAAGCTTTTAAACCAGAAGATATCCCCCTAGGTAATCTCTGTCACGATCATGACAGACAACTTAAAGATTATCTCAGTGGTGCAACAACTATTGCCTAGTACTTTGCCATATTTAAGTAGTGAGCGCGGGATAATGGCACGATAGTTTAAATAGGGAATAAGCAATTATTTGTGTGTTCTGTTAAAGCAGGTGCGATCGCTTGTAAACAGAGATTAAATAATATTTTTATTTCAAATTAAGCTTCCGTTCTAGTAAATTTAATAAAAACTAGCCAAAAAGCAAATGGAATGAAAGCCAGTGAAGTGCTGAAGAGATATGCAGCAGGAGAAAGAGATTTTCATCGCGTAAATCTTAGAGGACAATCTTTTAAGGGAAAAGACCTTTCGGGAGCAGATTTTAGTGAAGCCGATCTTCGTAGTACCAACTTTACTGGTGCAACTCTCAGAAGGGCTAATTTTATTGGTGCCAAGTGTGGACTACAGAGGCGTTGGGCAACACTTTTAACTATTCTTTCCTGGCTGCTGGCTCGCATATCAGCATTTGGCTTATTTATGGCTGGTGCTATTGTTTCACTAATCTTTGAATCCAACTTAAAAAATGCAATGGTCGGTTGGATTAGTTCAGTGGTAATAGTTATCCTCTTGATTGTTATCATTCGCCAAGGGATAAGAGCAGGAGCATTAGCACTAGCAGTAGCAATAGCAGTAGCACTCGCAGTAGGATTAGCATTAATATTCACAAAAGCATTACCTACTAGAGCAACATTAGACACAACAGCAGCAGGAATAGTAGCAGTATTAATAGGAGGAGCAGAATTAGTAACTGTATTAGTATTAGTAGCAGCAGCAGTAGCAGCAGCAGGAGCAGTAGCAGGAGCAGTAGCAGGAGCAGTAGCAATAGTAGTAGCAGTAGCAGAAGCATTTACACTAGTAAAAACATTAGCAGGAATAGTAAAACAGCAAGTACTAGTAGCATTAGTCGTCGTAGTACTATTAGTCGTCGTAGTAGTAGGAGTGTACATTAGCTCGCGTGCTATGAAAGGAGATGAAAGAGATGCTTGGGTGCGTTCTTTTGCTATTGCTTTTGCTGCTACAAGAGGTACCAGTTTTCGAGGTGCTGATTTAACTGAGGCTGACTTCACAGGAGCAACACTTAAAAGTACAGACTTCAGAGAGACCATCTTAATCCGTAGCCTTTGGCAGCAAGCCAAGAAGCTTGACCAGGTTCGCCCTGGAACAACTTATCTTAAAAGCTCAAAAGTACGTCAACTACTCATTACTAGTGAGGGACAAAATGAGAATTTTGAGCGTTTAGATTTACGGGGTGTTAATTTACAGAGAGCCAATCTAGAAAATTCCCGTTTTATCGATGCAGATTTTTACCAAGCAAATCTACAAGGAGCTAATTTATCGAGAGCTATCTTAGTAAGAACTAACTTTGAAAGAGCAGATTTAAGAGGTGCTAACTTAACTGGAAGTTGTATCCAGGATTGGGTTATTACCGAAAGTACTAAACTTAATGGAATTATTTGTGATTATGTATATCTAAGATGGGTTAATGAGGATAAGCGTGACCAAATGCCCCCTAGAGGTAAGTTTAAAGCAGGTGGCTTTGTTACTTTTGTTAGGTACATCCTAGAAACAGTTGAACTGTATCACGAGAAAGATATTAATCCTAGATTAGCCCTAACTGTTTTGCAAAAAATGTCTAAGGACTATGATGAACCTTTGGATATTGTAGCTCTTGGAAAGAAAGGAGAAAGGGTTTTTATTCAAGTAAAAGTTTCTGAAAATATTACTCAGGAAAACTTCAAAGAAGATTACTATTCTAGGTACGATAGAGACTTGAAATTGTGGTCAGGAAATATCCATCATTTACCACCTGCTGTAAATAATTTTATTGAGAAAAGAATTAGCGAGATTGCTTCAGAAAGAACAGATGATTTTGTTTTTGTCGATGCTACCTACGCAGAAAATTATACCGAAATCTATCAAGGAGAAGTTAATATGACTGGCGATAGCCATATTCGAGTGGGTAGAGATTATCGTGAAACCTATGTAGGGTTTGCTGAAAAAGTAACCTCAAAAAATCACTAGAATCATCTTGTTGAAAAGATAAGTTTTGCTAT
>JAAUYH010144656.1_pt1 | contig 17408 bp, 15 predicted proteins | sample 7278061 | NCBI WGS metagenome assembly JAAUYH01 (sample SAMN14350203, study PRJNA611818) | marine sediment metagenome | isolation source: surface marine sediment (0.6m) | place: French Polynesia: Moorea | collected 2018-08 | reverse complement strand
TCCAGATTTAGCCCAGGGTAAGGGGGGTAAAATGACTGCGGTAATCAATTCTCCTGGTTCTAAATTTGTATCGCGATCGGGACTATTACCAGGCAGACGATGAAAATCTATTAAGGGAATTTCCCGCTTACCTTCGGTTCCTCGAACTTCTACTGTTGCATCTAAGGCTGCTAGTGCCACAGACATATCTGAAGGATTAACTGCCACACAACTTTCACTAGCTCCCAAAATAGCATGAGTGCGATTAATCCCCTCTGCTGCGGGACAGCCTGTATTTGGTTGACGTTTGTTGCAAGGAAAAGCCGTATCGTAGTAATAAGGACAGCGGGTGCGCTGCATCAGATTTCCCCCCACCGTTGCCATATTCCGAATTTGCTGAGAAGCTCCAGCGAGAATTGCCCTAGAAAGCAGGGGATAATTGCGGCGTACTTCCAGATGATTGGCTAAAGCCGTATTAGTAACTAGTGCGCCAATTTTTAAGCCTCCTGTCTTAGTTGCTTCGATTTGCTTCATGTTTAAACGAGATACATCCACCAGTTGGGATGGCTCATCGAGAAACACTTTCAGGCGATCGACTAAATTAGTTCCCCCGGCAATAAACATGGCTTGGCGATCGCTTGTTGCCCTCCTAATAGCATCTTCAACCGAGTTGGCGCGGACATAAGTAAAATTTTTCATAATAATTTACCTACCCTGCTTGACTATTTTCCATGGAAGCAGCAGGAGAGGGGGGTGTTTGCCCAACAGCTTGCTGTACGGCTGCAACAATACCATTGTATGCACTACAACGACATAGATTCCCACTCAGTCTCTCTTTGATTTCCGTTTCAGATAAAGAAGTCAAGGTGGGTGGGTTGGTTAGATCGGAGGTAACATAACTCACAGAACCATTTTTAACTTCCTCTAACAATGCCACAGAAGCACATATTTGTCCTGGGGTACAATAGCCACATTGAAAACCATCATTTTCCAGAAATGCCGTTTGTACTGGATGTAAATTATCTTCTGCTGCTAAACCTTCGATGGTCGTAATTTCTCTATCTTCTTGCATCACTGCTAAAGTAAGACAGGAATAGACTCTCTGCCCATCTATTAACACCGTACAAGCCCCGCATTGTCCATGATCGCAACCTTTTTTACTACCTGTTAATCCCAGGTTTTCCCGCAATGCATCTAATAGGGTTACTCTTGGTTCGAGCTGAAGCGTTTTTAGTTGACCATTGATTTTAAGCTTAATCATAGTTTTGCCTTCAATTAGCTCATTTGAGGCAGATAAATTTTGATTTTGACAGGCATTAAGCAAAGATGGAGAAGCGATCGCTGCCCCTGCTGTAAAGAGAGATTGTCCTAAAAAATTACGTCTAGACCTTTGCTTGGCTGACATTTTTTCTTCTGGCTCGGTCATTTATTTACGCTCTCTATTTTCTATTTGTTTGCCCAATATTTTTTTAGGATACCGTACATACAACTAAACCAACTGTTCATCTAGAGGAAGTAGAAAACAACCATGAACCCGCCAACTGCGATCGCTCTGATGCTGCATCACATAGACTACTTGCACTAATTCGCCAGCATCATCCATAACAATTAATATTTGGGCTGGAAAATTATCTACCATAGTAAAGCCACGAAACATGACCGATCGCGGACGATAAACAGCATGATAACCAGTTTTGACCATGTGCAGGAACTTTTCTGGCGTATCAAATTGCTGCTGAATAGTCGGACTGGCAAATGCAAAGGCACTAACCGCATCATCTTGTTGAAATGCTTGTAATTGCTGTTCGATCGCCTGGCGAATAGTTGCCTTATCATGCTCTGATATATACATGTTGCTGACTTCTCTTGGTAATTCTAGAACTCCTGTATCTGAATTGGTGTGTGTTGGCGGTAGTGTTTAATAGTTTTAATTATGTTACATGAGCCTCAACCTTTAACCGCACCAGCAGTTAATCCTTGTACGATCTGTCTTTGGAAAATTAAGACTAAAATGACTAAGGGTAGAGTACCCAAAACAGTGGCAGCAGCGATCGGTCCATAGGGAATATCAAATAAAGTCGCGCCTCCAAGTTGGGCTGTGGCTACGGGGATGGTTTTTTTTGCTTCTTCGGTAATAAAAGTGAGGGCAAAAATATATTCATTCCAAGCAAAGATAAAGGTCAGAATTCCAGTAGTTGCCAATGCTGGTAAGGTCATGGGTAAGACAATCTTGGTTAACATACCTGTAATTTTGTAGCCATCAACTTTAGCTGCGTCTTCTAAGTCTTTGGGTAGTTGTTGAAAAAAGCTCCGCATTACTAAGATTGTCAAAGGTAAGTTAATTGCTGTATAAGGAATAATTAAAGCTAAATAATTGTTGCCTAAACCAATAGCCTTGACGATCTCTAATAACCCTAAAAATAGGAGAACGTAGGGAAATAAAGTCACAATTAAAATCGCGCTCAAAATTAGATTTTCCCCTGGCAATTTCATTCGGGCTAAAACATAAGCCGCAGGAGAACCCAAAACTAAACACAAAACCGTAGAAATAATTGCAACTAAAGCACTATTGAGAATGTAGTACCAAAAAGGGCGACGGGCAAATAATTCCCTATAGTGGTCAAAAGTAATCCGACTGGGAAAATAAACATTGGGAATTGCCGATATATCTTTATTGAGCTTCACTGATGTAAGAACTTGCCAGAGAATAGGACCAAGGAAAAAAAGCACAGTTGCCAAAATACCTAGTCCTAAAATGATTTTCCCAATCCGCCAATTTAAGGTTTGATAATTAGATTTTGCCAAAGACATTAGTGATTGAAGATGCAATAAATTCTTGAAACCATATTAGATCAATATTGCCTGTTAGAATATGGCTGTCATTTTTGGCACATAGGAAAATCTATCACCGTGACATCATCTCCAACTCGTCTACTAATAGCTGCTAGCGGTACGGGAGGGCATTTATTTCCTGCCCTGGCTGTTGCTCAACAATTGAGCGATTATGAAATTGAGTGGCTAGGAGTCCGCGATCGCCTGGAAACGACTCTCGTACCAGATAATTATCCCCTCAACATTATTCCCATGGAGGGATTTCAGCAAGGGTTAAGCGTTAAAAGTCTCAAAATTATCCCCCGTTTGCTCTCCTCAATTTGGCAAACTCAAAAACTAATTAAAGAACACCAGATAGATGGGGTTTTTACCACTGGGGGCTATATTGCTGCCCCTGCTATTTTAGCGGCAAGACTACAGGGAAAACCCGCCATCATCCATGAAGCTAATTATATTCCTGGTAAGGTAACTCGTTTTCTCAGTCGTTGGTGCGATGCCGTTGCCTTGGGTTTTGCTGGCACAGCCCAATATTTGCCCCAGGCAGAAACTGTGTTTGTTAGTACTCCTGTTCGTTCTCAATTTCTCGAGCCTCAATCATTAGATTTACCAATTCCCGACGATGCTACTGTCATCTTAGTCACGGGGGGTTCTCAAGGAGCAGTATCCGTCAATAAATTAGTCCGCGAAGCTGCACCAGCCTGGTTAGAACAAGGTGCTTATCTCGTCCATTTAACGGGTAAAAATGACCCAGATGCTGAGAGTTTACAGCATCCTCAATATATCTCCCTGGCTTTTAGTGACAATATGGCAGGACTTCTGCAAAGAGCCAATCTGGCAATTAGTCGGGCGGGGGCAGGGGCATTAACGGAATTAGCTTTTACTGGTACTCCAGGGATTCTCATTCCCTATCCCTATGCGGCTGAAGATCATCAAAGCTATAACGCCCGGGAATTTGTTGCTGCTGGGGCAGGAGTAGTGTATCAACAATCGCAACTAACTGCGGAAATTTTAAGGGAACAGGTGAACCAGTGGTTAGCCAACCCCCAACAATTGCAAACCATGGCAGATAAAGCCCGTTCTTTAGCTGTTAACGACAGTGCCAGTAGATTAGCAGAACTAGTTCGTAATTTAATAATCTCTCATCTTGCATGACAGCACTAAGGTACAATTGACTCTGGTATTCTGCCAAACAGACTGCGAACCTACAATATTTTGATAAGATGATCGAACGCTATACATTGCCCGAAATGGGGGAAATTTGGACTGAGACTTATAAATTAAAAACCTGGCTGCAAGTAGAAATAGCAGTCTGTGAGGCACAGGCAGAATTAGGATATATTCCCCAAGCGGCAGTAGAAGAAATTAAAGCGAAAGCTAATTTCGATCCCCAACGGGTATTAGAAATTGAGGCAGAAGTCCGTCATGATGTGATTGCTTTTCTCACTAACGTCAATGAATATGTAGGCGATGCAGGCAGATATATTCATTTGGGCTTAACTAGTTCTGATGTTTTGGATACGGGCATTGCCTTACAGTTAGTTGTCAGTCTCAATCTAATCTTAGAAAAGCTAGAAGAACTAGTTCAAGCTATTCGCTATCAGGCACAACAGCACCGCTATACAGTAATGGTAGGGCGATCGCATGGTATCCACGCCGAACCCATTACCTTTGGCTTTAAGTTAGCAGGTTGGCTAGCGGAAGTATTACGCAATCGCGATCGCCTGGTGAGATTGCGCCAAGATATTGCTGTGGGTAAGATTTCAGGGGCAGTAGGTACTTATGCTAACGTCGATCCCCAGATTGAAGCGATCGCCTGTCAGAAGTTGGGTTTACAACCAGATACGGCTTCTACTCAGGTTATCTCCCGCGATCGCCATGCGGAATATGTCCAGCAATTGGCTTTATTAACCGCTTCCATTGAACGCTTTGCTGTGGAAATTCGCAATCTTCAACGTACCGATGTCTTAGAAGTAGAAGAGTTCTTTTCTAAAAAGCAAAAAGGTTCTTCGGCTATGCCCCACAAGCGCAACCCTATCCGTTCGGAAAGGTTAACAGGTATGGCAAGAATTGTCCGTGGTAATGCTGTGGCTGCCCTAGAAAATGTCGCCCTCTGGCACGAACGTGATATTTCCCATAGTTCCGTGGAACGGGTAATTCTTCCCGATAGCTGTATCTTGACTCATTTTATGCTCAAGGAAATTACTAGCTTGGTGAAAAATCTGCTGGTATATCCCGAAAATATGAAGCGGAATATGAACGTCTATGGTGGGGTAATCTTTAGCCAAAGGGTATTACTTACCCTGGTAGAAAAAGGCATGCAGCGAGAAGAAGCCTATCGTCTAGTTCAAGGTTGCGCCCACACTGCTTGGAATAAAGAAGATGGCGATTTCCGTAAGTCGATCTCTGAAGATGAGACAGTAACTAAAATCCTATCCCCAGAAGAGATAGAAGCTTGTTTCGATCCCAATCATCATCTCCAGCATCTCGATGAAATTTATCAACGTTTGTGTATTTAATTGTGGGTAAATAAGACAGTAACTTTAAAATTAATGGAAAATCTTCCTTTGTTTGTTAATCACTATCAAACAAAACTACTAATTGATAATGCTTTCTTCGATCTCTATTTTGTATTGTTATTTACCTTAGTAGTTTGGGTGACGAGAAGAAAGTCTGTAAATGAGCAACCACTTTCTTTTAGACAAACAAATCAAATCAGAGGATTAGCCATAACTCTAATTATCCTTAATCATATCTGCTACTATACCGAGCCACCCCCCTCCCTCTATGGTATTTGGTCAGAAGCAGGCATGATTGGCGTAGCTATATTTTTAATTCTTTCTGGCTATGGATTATGTATTTCTTTAGAAAATAAAGGGATTGAAAATTTTTTTAGCAAGCGAATATCCAAAATATTAATTCCACTAATTTTAGCATTATCTTTCTTACAATTTCTCTATTTAACTTTAACTACAGAGGGAGGAACTATATTACTAAGCTTACCTCTGGTTTTGTTTTCCATGTATAGTTTGGACAGGAAAACTTGGTTTATTATCTTTATTTTGTTTTGGTATTGCTTACTATATCTAACTTATAAATTTCAGTTATCAACTAAACAAAAATTACTATTTCTATTCCTAATATCCTGTGTAATAATCTCTTTACCTCAAGCAGATTCTTTAGCTAAAGCCAATGCTTTTAGTTTTCCTTTTGGCTGTTGGCTTGGTTTAAATTCAGCTTGGATTAAAGCCAAAATCAATCAAATATTGTCACAAAAACTAATAATTACTATTTTCGGTTTATTAGGCAGTATTTTCGGTTCGGGACTTCTAATTTGGCATGTAAACAAATTTCAATATAATTCGGCTTATCCTCTGATTTTATGGGTTTGGCTCGTAGGTATAGGCGTTGGTATTTTCTACTATGGATACATGTATTTTGGCAAACAGATGAGATTTAATATATCTTCAGAAATAATCTGCTCGACATTAGCGATCGCCTTGGTATATCTCAACTATACTAGCCAAGTTATGGAACAAAATATTCTAGGTGAATTTAATATTTACTGGGGGTTCGTTCGTAGTCTTGCTAATATATTATTTGCTTCATCTGTCATAATGTCATTAGTTTTCTTGACAATGAAGTTTCAAGTTTATTCATTATTACTCAGTTTTTTAGGTACTATTTCCCTAGAACTTTTTTTAATTCATAATACTTTTTTAGTCCATTTTGATTTCTTTTTATTCAGATTACCTATAGTTCTAGGATTCATACTTTATTTTGTTCTGGTTTGTTTGTTAAGTATGATTTTTAAACAATTAAATGCCCTAATTATTAAGTATTGTTTGAGATTGAACTAGTGAGCAATCATCTATTCTTGGCGATCCGTAGGGTACTTGGCAACGCGTAATCGCCTTGCTGAGAGCGATCGCCCAACCGCTCCTACTTTAACTTTCCCACAACTTGATTCCACCCAATAGCCCTGCCACATTGGGGACAATCTGAGCATTAGCAGGGAGGTCGAAATTAATATTTTTCGTTTCTCCCCCGCCAATATAGAGGTTGTCGTAATTAAATAAATGTTCCAAGCAGGCGATCGCTTTTTCTAAACGATTATTCCATCTCTTATAAAATTCCTTATTTTTTTGATGTTCAAACTCTTCGCTCAGCCTTTCCCACTCCTTTGCCGCCACTTTGAGGTATGAGCTCATGGACAAAACCTTATCCAGGCTCTTTAACTGCTGTTCAACCTTATCGCGCAACGCCTGCAAGGCAAGGTTAACCTCTGCGTCAGCAGCATGTGAGTGGTTATCCCCTTTCGTATCCACAGTTTCAAGCTTATGATCCAGTAACCAGTCTTTGATTTTCTCATCCATCGATAGACCTCCTTGTTACATCAACAATTAGTCAACTTTCTTTAATTCTCAATGTACCACCTCTCCTCAGTAGAAAAAATCTCGAAAAGTTAAGAGAAGTTCAGGAATAAACTTCAGAAAAAGTCAGGTTTGGTCGCTACTAGATCGGATGCACATTATTGATAATTTTGGCGATCCGTAGGGTACTTGGCAACGCGTAATCGCTCTCAGCAAGGCGATCGCCCAACCGCTCCTACTTTAACTTTCCCACAACTTAATTCCACCCAATAACCCTGCCACATTGGGGACAATCTGGGCATTAGTAGGGAGGTCGAAATTAATATTTTTCGTTTCTCCCCCGCCAATGTAGAGGTTGTCGTAATTAAATAAATGTTCCAAGCAGGCGATCGCTTTTTCTAAACGATTATTCCATTTCTTTTTCCCTACTGCTTCTAAAGCCTCTCTGCCTAGCTGTTCTTCGTAGGTTTCTCCCTTACGAAAAGGATGGTGTCCCATTTCTAAGTTAGGTACTAATTTACCATCAACAAATAAAGCCGAACCAAATCCCGTACCCAAGGTAATAACTAACTCGACTCCTTGACCCGAAATTGCCCCAAATCCCTGAATATCAGCATCATTAGCAGCTCTGACTGGTTTATTTAGCCTAGATGCTAAAATTGCGGCTAAATCGAAGTCAATCCAATCTGGATCGAGATTGACGGCAGTTTTAACGATACCGTGTTGCACCACCCCAGGAAATCCTACGGCTACGCGGTCATATTCCTGTTCTTGCGCCAAAGTAATAATAGTTTCAATCACTGGTTGGGGTTTGGCTGGCTGAGGGGTTTTGAGGCGAGAGCGATCGCTTAAAGGATTGCCAGTTTCATCCAGCACCATCACTTTGATCCCACTACCACCAATATCTACGGCTAAGGTACGGACAGATTGATTAGATTCACTTTTAGGCATGGTAACTAAAATATCTTTTAAGTAATCGATAAAGCCATCTGGCAGTATAACCAGTTATTTTACCTACAATTAACTTACCAAACTTCCTTTTCTCTTCTAATTAGCAAGCGATCGCTCTTTACTTAGGGACGATCGCCTGAACTAGCCAATTTACGGCGATGAATGTTAAAGCAGCAAACCCTAAAACAATGATAATCAAGATCGAGATTAAGCCAATGAGAAACAAGTAATCGCTTTTAGGATCCAGAGGAATTAAATCGAGATGACGCTCTAATAAGGCGACATTTTTAACATTCGCTTTCCAACCAGCATCAAAGATATCCCCTAAAACTGGCACAGTGCCGATAACTGTATCAAAAATTATATTGCTCACCATTTTCCAGATAACTTTACGGGGTAAGCCAATTCTGGCAGCTTCGATAATAATATAAGCACCTAATGCCCCCGAGACAGTATCTCCCCCCCCTGGAAGTAAGCCTAAAATGGGATCTATACCAATACGATAACCAGTACCTGGAATGGGAATAGCATTATCTAATATTTGACTTAAACGACGCAGGCGGTCTAATCTTTTGGGGATATTGTTGGGCATGATTGACAATCCATTCCTGTCAGTGACCTCTGTGGGGAGATACCTTTTTGTTAATTATTAAAAAATGCTGGTAAACAACTCGTCTTGAGCAATACCTTGAAAATAGGGATCGATTCTGGCTTGTTGTCGATATTCAGAGTTAAGAGCGATCGCCTGTTTTAAGTTATCCACTGCCAATGAGACTTGCGCGGTTAAAGCATAGCCAATGGCTTTGTTGTAGTAAGCTAAAGCATAATCAGATTTTAGGGACAAAGCCCGATCGCAACTGGCGATCGCTTCTTGATAACGTTCTAGCTTAATCAAGATTTCCCCTCGATAGTTCCAAGCTTTATATAACTCAGGATTAAACTCTACTGCTTTACTAAAAGAAGTCAGAGCCTCTTCGTAGCGTTCTAAGGTGTCTAGAGCCATGCCGCGATTCATCCAGGCTACGGCATTGTCTGGTTGAATTTGAACGGCGCGGTCAAAACATTGAAAAGCTGGCTCATGTTGGCGCATCATACCCAAAGCCACACCCCGATCTACCCAAGCTTGATAATAGTCTGGTTGAATCTCTACGGCGCGGTCGTAATTGGCGATCGCCTCTTCGTAGCGTTTCAGACGACCTAAAGTCAGACCGCGATTGCACCAAGCGCGAGCAAAAGTGGGTTGAATTCTAATTGCCTTGTTAAAAGCGGCGATCGCTCCTTCATATCTTTCTAACTCCCTTAAGGCAATACCCCGTTGAGTCCAAGCATTGGGGTTATCTGGCTTGATTTCTAAGGCTTTATCGTACAGGGCGATCGCCTCCTGATAATTTTTTTGCGCCAATAGCTGGTTTCCTTGTTCGATCGTCTCATCGGCATTGAGGAACAGTTGGGGATGATTTTGTTGAAGATGAGCTATGGGTTCGCTGAGGGTTTGGAGATTCTGTTGGATTTCGGTTAAAGCAGAGGCGGCGATATCTTGGGGTTTAAGTTGGGCTAAATCTGCTAGGATTTGTTCTTTCTGGGTTTGGGCATCGGCACGTATTTGCTCAAGCTGGGCAGTAGTGTCGGCGCTTATCTGTTCCAGATCTTGCTCTATTAGTTCCTGACGCTGTTGTATTTGTCTCCGCATTTGGGTTAAGTTTTGCAATATTTCCCCTTTTTGAGCTTGGATTTGGGAATTTTCTTGGGATGTGCGAGCGGCAAATTCCTCTTCTAGCTGGTGGAAATTATCCAGAGTTTGCTGGATTTGCTGTTTAATTTGGGCTTGTGAATCCTCTAGTTGAGTCGCCAGTTCAGTCCGTAAATTTTCTAGATTGCCAATGGCTAATTCCTGCTGTTGCCGAACGTTTTGTTCCACATTGGTTTGTAATTCGGCGATTTGCTCGGCAAATTGAGATTCTAGCTTGGTGAAACTCCCCAAAATCCTATCTTTCTGTTCTCGTGCTTCTAATTGCAAGCCAGATAACTGTTGGCTGAAAGTAACTTGTGCTAGTTGTAGCTCTTGTAAGCTCTTGTCTTGTTGTTGACTAACTTCTGCTTGCAGACTAGAGAGTTGTTCGGCAAATTTACTGGCTTGGTTTGCCAAATCCTTAAGTATGGAATATTGTTGACCCTTGGTAATCTTTTGGAATTGGGAGAGTTGTTTGGCAAATGCGCTGGCTGATGTTTCTAGATTCTGCACTACTGTTTTTTGTTTGTCTTCAACCTCTGACTGAATTAGATTAAGCTGCGGCGTAAACTCAGAACTCAAGCGTGACAAATTTTGCAGTATAGAATCTCGTTGCTGTTCGGTATGAGACTGAAGTTCCTGTAGTTGCTGCTTACATTTAGCTTCTAATTGAGCTAGTGTTTGTTGATAAGTGTCAATTTCACTATTGATGGTTTGTAGCCCCTGTTGTTTGACAGCTACAACTTCTGCTGATAGCTCAGAGATAGTTTCTCGTTTTTGATTTAATTCTTGTTGAAAATCTTGTACCTCACCCTCTAGGCGGACGTTCATTTGCTGGGCGTTCTGTAATATCTGTTGTAAATCCTGAGTAACACTGTTGAGTTTAGTTTTAGCAGTATCTAATTCTTGCAGATTAGTGCTGACCAGATGGGCAATCTCGCGAATTACGGCTTTACGCAACAGCCATAAAGAAGCGATCGCACCTGCTAATAATAATGCCAAAGTAGTCAAAACGATCAGATTAAATTGGGTTATGGTGCGGCTAAAGAAGCGGTTTGCCTCAGCTTCAATCTGTGCTTGAATTTGGCTGTCTGCTGGTATCTGCCCTAATTGTGACCCTTGCGCCCAGAAAATTTCGGATGTCGAGGTAGAGCGAGCAACAGCCGAACCTGCTGGTAGTAATAGGGTGATTAAAATTAAACTACTCTGCCCTAACCAGAGGGAAAACTGGGAAGATTTGCTACTCATCGACACTACCTCTAACTTAATGAAAATATGCCTGTATTTACTTTAGACTAATCAATATCGACTCGCTTAAGTGCCAATAATTGGTAAATCTTTGAACTGGTACAGGAAAGATCATTTTAGACGCAGTTTAACTATAAATCCTCACAGCTTCTTCAAACTATTGTCCTATTCTTAAATTAAAGCGATCTAGTGATTAGTTTCAACCAAGGCGGGTGAGTTTCATGCCAACTATACAAACCAGTTTCCAACCAAGGAAGCAAAAACACAGCAAACGGAAAGATAAATATAGACATCAGATAAATTTAGGAAATCCCAAAGTACCTCTTGGTAATAAGCAGTACAAACAAAACCATGAATTACTAAGTGATTGGGAAAATGCCTCTTAAATTAATTATATTGAGGAGAGACTATGCAAATACCTTTACAAATTACCTGTCGCGATTTTCCTCTCTCGGAAGCAATTGAAGCTAAAATTCGTCAACAGGTCGGAAAGTTACAGCGTTTTTCTGACCGCATTACTAGCTGTCGAGTCGTAGTAGAAGCTCCCCATCAAAATCATCGTCAGGGTAATATCTACCACGTGCGAATTCACCTAACTTTACCTGGAAAAGAGTTGGCAATCGATCGCTCTTCAGGGCAAAACCATGCTCATGAAGATCTGTATGTAGCAATTCGCGATGCTTTTAATGCCGCACAACGTCAACTGCAAAACTATGGTGCTGTTAAAAGGAAAAAAACGAAGGTACATGAAATACCTACCCACGGTCGAGTAATCAGTATTTTGCCAGAAGAGGGCTATGGTTTTATTGAAACCTCTGAGGGAGATGAAATATATTTTCACGAAAATAGTCTTCTCAATTGCAATCTTAAAGACTTAGAGTTAGGTAGTGAAGTTCGTTTGAGCGAACATATGGGTGAAAAAGGACTTCAAGCCAGCAGTGTGAGGTTAATTGGCAAGCATCATCTTCATGGTTAACTCTAATTGCATCTCCATCTCTAATATTGAGAATAAATAGGATTTTTCAACTTAACCTCAATTTAACCTCAAAATTGAAAGTAAAGACTAAATTGCCCATCTAGATATGAAACTTTCCCCAATTGGCATCGCGATCGCTTTTTTATTAATCATATTCGGATTTTCTGTATCTAATACCCTAGTTCATCTGCTGACAGAAGTTTGGTGGTTTGATGCTGTCGGTTTTACTCAGGTTTTCTGGACGCGGCTGACTTGGCAAATTCTGATTTGGGTGGTCACTTTAGTTGTCTACATCTTATTTATCTGGGGTAACTATCGACTGGCAATCAAAGGCAAGCCTCAGAGTAATTTTCTGCTGGTTATTAATAATGGCTGGGAAATCGATCGCAACAAGATTATTAATTATGTGGCGATGATAGCGATCGCTTTAGTCGCCTTAATCGCCGCTACTGCCAGTATTAATGCTTGGGAGACGGTCTTAAAATACCTCCACTCTTCTGCCTTCGGCAGCAGCGAGCCAATTTTCGGACAAGATGTTAGCTTTTATGTTTTTCGCTTGCCTTTTTATGAGAGTCTTTACCAATGGCTTTGGGGATTAGTCATCTCAGCAGCGATCGCCTCGATTTTAGTCTATGGTTTTAATGGGGCGATCGCCTTAGATCGAAGAACCAGAACTGGAATGAGCCTCACTCACTCAGCCAGAGTTCATCTAACTTGGCTGGCAGCAGCAGGCTCTCTCTTGGTTGCCTGGGGTTATTGGCTGACTCGTTATCAGCTACTGTACTCCAGAGAGGGAGTGGTTTTCGGTGCTGGCTATACTGACATTCATGCCAAGCTGTTGGCTTATCAATTATTGGGTTTGGTAGCAGTAGTAGTGGCATTTCTCTTAATTTTCTCCACCAGGCAGCGTCAACTGACCTTACCCTTAAGTGGCATTGGTGTATTCTTCGTGGTTTGGTTGCTGGTTAATCAAATTTATCCTTGGTTTATGGAGCAATTTATTGTCAATCCCAACGAGTTAGCCAAAGAAAAACCCTATATCGAACACAATATAAAATTTACTCAAGCTGCTTACCACCTAGATGACGTAGAGCGTCAGAACTATGCGGCTGAGGCTCAACTTAACCTTGAATCTTTAGCCAACAATCAATCGACCATCGATAACATTCGTCTTTGGGATTACCGTCCTCTACTCAATACCTATCGACAACTCCAGGAAATTCGCCTTTATTACAAATTTAGGGATGTAGATGTAGACCGCTATCATCTCAACGGCGATTATCAACAGGTAATGCTGGCAGCGCGAGAATTGGCTTTCGATCGCGTTCCCCAGGCGGCTCAAACTTGGGTCAATCAGCGGCTAAAGTACACTCACGGTTATGGTTTGGTGATGAGTCCTGTAAATCGCTTTACTACCGATGGTCTGCCCGAACTCTATCTCAAAAATATTCCCCCTATATCCACTGTAGATTTAGAGATCTCCCAGCCGGCAATCTATTATGGGGAAGAAACCAACAATTATATCTTTACAGGCACCACCACACCTGAATTTGACTATCCCCTTGGGGATGCCAATGCTTTTACTAACTACAAGGGTATAGGTGGTGTACGTCTAGCTTCAATTTGGCACAGACTTGCCTATGCTTATGACCTACGCAGTCTCCAGATATTAATCTCGAAATATTTTACCAACAACTCACGGATTCATTACTATCGCCAGATTCCCCAACGCATCAAGCATATTGCACCATTTCTGCAATTAGACCGCGATCCTTATCCAGTAGTAATTAACGGTAAATTGCTCTGGATTGTAGATGCTTATACCACCAGCGATCGCTATCCCTATTCCGAACCAGTTGCGGCAACGGCGATTCTCCCCCAAACCAGCCACGTTAACTATATCCGTAACTCAGTCAAAGTCGCGATCGATGCCTACGATGGCACAGTAAAATTTTATGTAGTTGATGAAGACGACCCCTTATTGGCTACCTATCGCCGCATATTTCCCGACCTCTTTATCTCACGAGAACTTACTCCCCCTGAGATTAAAGCTCATTTTCGCTATCCTCACGATCTATTTGAACTCCAAGCCCAGATGTACCTCTCTTATCATATGAGCGATCCTGAAGTATTTTACAATCGGGAAGATCTGTGGAGTTTCCCCCGACAAGTCTACGAGGGGAACGAAGTTGTAATCGAGCCATATTATCTCATGGTGAAATTACCTGGTGAGGAAAAAACAGGATTTATTTTACTTCTGCCCTTTACTCCTGCTAAAAAAGATAATGCGATCGCCCTGATGGTAGCTCGTTCTAATGGTGAAGACTATGGCAAGTTACTGCTATACAGCTTTCCCAAACAAAAATTGGTTTATGGTCCAAGACAAATTGAGGCGCGCATCGATCAAACACCGCAAATTTCCCAGCAGTTTACTTTGTGGAGTCAGGCAGGTTCTAAGGTAATTCGCGGAGATTTATTGGTAATTCCCATCGAACAGTCTTTACTGTACATCGAACCAGTCTATCTGCGGGCAGAACAAGGTGAGTTACCCGAATTAAAGCGGGTGATTGTGGCATATGACAAAGCAGTGGTTATGGAGGAAAATCTCGAACAGGCTTTGGCAGCTATTTTTTCTGACAAACAAGTCGAACGACAAATTGAGGGAAGAGTTAGCAGTCCTAAAACTGAGCGGGATGCAATTTCCATTAAGTCGGCTGTTAAAGCTTATCAACAAGCACAGAAAGCGTTACGTCAGGGAAATTGGTCTGAATATGGACGCTATCAGCAACAATTGGGTGATATTTTGCAGCAATTGCAACAGGATACTATTCAGAAAATTAAGGATTAGCATTGCCAGTGGGAAGCGCCACATCTCTATGGCGACAGCAATATTAGTCATTGAGATTTAGATCGTCCAACTCGGCATAATCTGGCAACTTAGTATCTATCTGCTTACCTTGACGGAGAACAATACGCTCATGTTGCGATCGCGATAATAACTCACTCCAATAACGTGCAGGGAAAATAATTAAATCGGCGGGTAAACCAGGGGCGATTTTGCCTCCATCACTCAAACCCATAATTTGTGCGGGGGTTTGCGTTACGCTATCAATCCAATTACTATAAGGCGTATCTAAATGAGCAATTTTGACTGCTTGCTCAAACACTTCTAAGACATCATGATCGCCAAAACCAAAAAAAGGATCGCGACAATTATCGCTGGCAAAAGCCACAGGAATATTGGCTTGGTGTAATTCCTTTACCCTAGTAATTCCCCGCCAAAAAGGGGTTGTAGCTGCTTGACGATCTTGGAGATAAAGATTGCACATCGGTAAACTAACTATAGCTATTTGTGCCTGTTGAACTAGGGCGATGGTTTTTTGCACCACTTCAGGAGGTTGAACCCCTAAACTACAACAATGTCCACAGGTTATTTTCCCCTCAAACTGATGACGAATCGCTGCTTCAGCTATCTTCTGCAAACAGATCGACTCAGGATCGCCATTCTCATCGGCATGAAAATCTAACTCCAAATTTCTGGATTTTGCCAAAGCGAATACTGTATCTAGTTGAGAATCTAATTCTGGATGGGAAACAGCCAAACCACCTAAGATACCGCCAATCTCAGCAATTTTATCCGCTAAAGCTACACCCGCAGGAGTTTGGTAGTAATCCAGGCTAACTAAACTTACTGCTTGCAGAGTAATTTTATCTTGCCACAAGGTTTTTAAAGCTTGCCACACACCCAAACTAATCTCTGCCTGTTTGCCATAGGCATCGATATGGGTGCGAATTGCTTTTGTACCATGAGCATAACTACACTTGAGTCCAAATTCCATACGGCGATAGACATCTTTTGGTTGCCAATATTGTTCGGCATCGGCGATCGCTTTATGTAAAGCCATTTCAAAAGTACCATCAGTGTTGGGCGATCGCTCCCAAATATGTCCTTTATCTAAGTGGGTATGGACATCAATAAAACAAGGTAATACTATTTTGCCTTGTAAATCTAAATGGGGAATGTCTCTGGGGGTGGATGTTGCAGCAACTACCTGCTCAATTTTACCCTGATTAATTTTTAGATCTACTAAACAAAATCCTCCCCTTGTTGCTGGCAGATCGCGGTTTAGTGAAAGTAAAGATTGTGGTATGCAAGCGTCGTTTAACCAATAAGCTTGGGCTTTAAAAGGCATAAATTTATAAATTGTATCCCATATTCTGCCAAAAAATTTTAACTAATATTAACTATTAACTAAAGCTGTATCCCTTGCCAAGCGACCATCTTCCATATGGATAATGCGATCGGCTATATCGAGAATGCGGTTATCATGAGTCACTAACAGAATGGTGCAACCCTGTTCTTGAGCTAGCTGCTGCATAATTTCGACCACATTACGACCAGATTTACTATCTAAGGCAGCGGTAGGTTCATCAGCTAAAACCAACTGGGGTTGACTGACTAAAGCACGAGCGATCGCCACTCGTTGTTGCTGTCCTCCAGAAAGGTTATCGGGATAGAAATTGACTTTATCTCCTAAGCCGACTGCATTTAAAATATCGGCAGTCATCATATTACGTTGTTCAAAATTAATATCTTGATGTAACCTTAAAGACATACGGACATTTTGTTCCGCTGTCAGACAAGACAGTAAGTTATGGGATTGAAAGATAAAACCGATCTGATTGCGAACTAGAACTAATTCATTTTTACTCGCCCCATACAGTTCTTGTCCTAAAATTTTGACGCTGCCTGACTGTATGGAACGCAAACCGCCAATGAGAGTCAAGAGAGTGGTTTTGCCGCTCCCCGATGGACCAGTCATAATCACAATCTCACCAGTAAAGATATCCAAATCGATATCGAATAAAACTGGCTTGCGTAGTTCACCTTTACCAAAGGCATGGTTGAGATGATTAATGGTGACGACACGGTTTGGGGACATGATTAACAGTTAGTGGTTAGTGGGTAGAGACGTAGCATGCTACGTCTGTACAGTAGTTAGTAGTTAGTAGTTGCTGTATTGTCTGTCTTAGTTGTTTGTGGGTTTTATCTTCGAGAAACTGTTCGTGTAATTCAATACTTTTTCTTTTTTTATTGTCTGTAAAAAACTTGAAGAACTTGTGATTAGTCATTAGTGATTAACTTTGGGAATGATAAGAAAAAAAGTGCAAGAAGAAACATGACCCAAGGTAGCCAATCAATTAACAGCCATATAGAAACGTACTTAGATTATTACTGTGGATTATCTCACGCACCTGGATTTGCTATTTTACTCAAGGGTAAATGGGGTTGTGGCAAAACCTGGTTTATTAATAAGTATCG
>JAAUYH010056668.1_pt1 | contig 17415 bp, 9 predicted proteins | sample 7278061 | NCBI WGS metagenome assembly JAAUYH01 (sample SAMN14350203, study PRJNA611818) | marine sediment metagenome | isolation source: surface marine sediment (0.6m) | place: French Polynesia: Moorea | collected 2018-08 | reverse complement strand
CCATTCGAAGGTGAAATACTTGACGAACGTGACCGAGAACTTGACGGTGAATGAGTAGAATGAGGTGCTGGTGTGAGTGGTTTTGATGACTCCGATGTAGCGTGTGTTGTGTGGCTTCGCTGATTCACAGAGTTCAGTTGGACTTCAATTGTCTGCCTCTTCATTTCAGTAAACGTATCCAAAGCCTCATTGCTCGGCTCCGGCTTCATCTCAGGTTGCTTATTGTTCACACATTGGAAAGGTGATAACTGCATTAGAGACTTCTCGAACGGAATTAGAGCTGCATCAAGTAAGTGAACTACCACATCTCCCTCAATTCTGAGCTCGTGCTTGATAATCTTCGCATTCGGTGTGTTCGGTGAGAAATCAACAAGCTCTCCAATTCCAATCGACAACAAAGGCAAGAAATTAGTGGTAGTAATCGAGCGCGGTGTGCTTTGAAAATCATCTATGCCAAACTGGTTTCGCAATATGTGGTACCCCAATATAAACCCAATGACTTCGAAGCCAGATAAGTAAATCCCATGGATTGTTAGGCTATTTTTCGTCGTTTCCAAGATTGTTTCAAATACTTCTTTCTCATCATCTAAATCTCCTCGAAATGCACCTAAGTAGTGAGCCGTACGAGCCATGCTTCTATCAGTTGGCAATTGCACGGTAATGTTCGATTCCTGCGTAATTAGCGCTTCTACTCCAGTGTATCGCAGCAGTCCAGTGAAAATATCGAAGTTCGAACCATCTCTGTCGAATGTCATCTTTTCAGAAGGCAGAAGCAGCTGCCAGGGAAGTGCTACAGGACGAGTATTCCTTGGACTGCCGCATGCATATACGGGTACAGCTTGCGAACAACCCTTGTTCTTGACATGTTTACAATCTTTGGCGACTCTCCGAGCAGATTCACCGATACCGAGCGATATGAGATCAATTCGTCGGTCACATTGCCTTGTTCGTAAGCTTGACGACATCTTTTTGACCAGAGCTTCGGCGAGTTCGATGTACAGAAATGGGCTGTTCTTCAATATTCTCGTCGAAATATCCAAGCTGACGTTACTCTCATTTTTAGATGAAACAATCGAGTATCCTGTTAATAAAGTTATTTGGTTTCCATTTGATTTCAAACGTAAGAACGCATCGCAGGTCAGAAGCCTTCACAGTTGGCTGTGCGTACTGTTACGGAAGCTGAATCAACTCCCCGCGCTACCCCGAACACTAAGAAGAACCCACAGAAGAGAAGATATCTCATATCACTTGAAATGATTCCCAGTGCATTCATAAATACAGAGCACACAGAAACGTTCTGTCTTAGGATGACCTCGGAGTGGTTTATTATTACTGAATTCATTTGAATTACAATGTCTCTTGATTCGTCAACAGTCCAAATATATCGTGCCTCGCTTCTGCCCTTGTTGTCTTAGCGAATACTGTCTCTCAGAATGTAGAACTGGTGATGATGAACGTAATTTGTTTTTATTGTCTGATATCCTCATGGGGGCTTGGGTTATCCAGCGCCACATGTACTAGTTATGGATATCGGCAATGAATTAGCATACACTTTCCATCTGTTGGATCATTTTTTTCTGGCTGTGGAAACTATTTTCCGTTTGAGTCACATTGAATCTTTGAAGCAGTGCATAGTATTTTTCTCCAAAATTCTACCAACGGAGTAGGAAAGACGACGCAAACGAAAATGAGGTGGTTTGTTCTCCTTGCACTGGTTTTATTCGTCACTAAGGCCAAAGAGGTCACTAAGGATGTTGGTAACTGCGGGATAGGACTGAGCTGCAATGTCTTCTTGCGTTTGCAAGCTGATGCCAATCAAGTAATGTTGCTCGGAGGATTCTCTGTTTCAGGCGCGAGTATCGGTACTCCAGTTCCGGTATCAACTAAGGAAAGTATCGCAAAGAATTCAGCGTTCAAGTATTATGCTCTTGGGGGAGAATTGATGACGGCAATGAAGCAAGATCTGGCGACAGATAAGTGCGACGAACGTGTGGACTTAGTAGCCCTCGCTTTGTATGATTCTGCAACAAAGGTGAGACAGAACTGTGTCACTGTGAATTCACCAGAATGCTCCCAAGAGTTGCCTGTGCTCTCTTGTGGGAATCCTGTTTCTGGTGCGATTCTTCCAATGCCATGGGAATCGCTGCTGTCCCCGCTTTCGTCCACATTCGATGACGATGGGTCCAATTTCGATATTTTTTCAGCTCTTATCCGTGGCGCTAGCATGGAAAGTTTATTGGTTGCAGCGAAAGATATCACTCTACTAGTGCCAAATGATGAGGCGTTTGGTCGTTCGGCTCGCTACATGGGATCTTATCGTGGCGATCCATCTAACGAAACTGCCGTGTTTGAGACTTACAAAGCCATGTCAAAAGACGGGATGACAATCGACGGTGTGAATATGCCTGGTGATGAGCTCATGAAATTTTTCCTTGCGTACCATATTGTTAGCGATCAACATCCTGGAGAAAACTTTCTGGGCATCCCCCGCTCGATGAAAACTGCTTCTACTGTCCCGATTCTATCGATTGGCACCAAGGAAATCATTGACATTTCTTCTGCAACGCCAAATGCCAAAGTTTTGCAAACAGACCTTCGTATACAGCGTGGTGTTATCGTCCATTCAATAGATGCAGTCTTGCTACCATTTGAAGTTTCGGTAGATCGGACTTCGTCATTTGACTGCAAAGTGAAGAAGATAGCGCAGTTTAGTGGGATAATGCCGAATCCAAGTCTAGAAGCATCTGTTGCACCCCTTGGCAAAGCATTGACTTCCATTGCAGATTAGATTAATTTCGAAGACAACTCGATTTCCCGAGTAATAAGTAGTGCCTCGTAAGTTTGTTACTGATGGCCGAAGAAGATAATGTAAATGTAGAACAATGCCTACTCACTGAGGTTACTTACTCGATGTGCGCTGCACGGAAATTTGCTGCATTTCAGATTAATTGTTGCTAAGTGTCAAGCCATTAACTGTTGGTCGATTTTAAAACTTCCAAATGTCACGAAGATTCCTACTTAAGCAGACAAATAGGTTATAAAGTAAAAGGGATCAACACTGGCAGTAGACCAAGACGGGAACGAAAACCAAGTTTGTCATAAAATCCGTAATAGTAAGCATCTCTTATTAAAGACAGTTGAATCTGTCAAACACCAGTGTTCTACTTGAGAACGACGAATAAGAAAAGTGAATTAAATCAATTTAATCTGCTTGATAGGTTATAGACAAAGATAAATTCAGAGGCACGATCTATCTGTTCATTCTTCGCGCAAAATTCTTTGGAACACGGGCATGTCGTCTAATTCAGCATCAACATATGTACTCATCCCGCCATTAAAAATACAAGCTTGATGTATCACCTTTGCACCTGGTAGCTGCACTCGAAGCCATTTTCCTTTTGGGAAGCTAACAGCACGTCCATTCCCACCTTTCTGAATTATTGGAGCTATTAATAAGTCATTTCCAATTAAAAACTGGTCTTCTATTTCATTCATTACAGAGCTGTCATCAACCCACCACATAGGTCGAATAATTGGTACGTACGTTTCTCCACCCAGTTTTAGGAGGGGCTCGATGTGTTTCCAAAAAACTTTCGACCGCCATTGTAAAGCAAACTCACAGCTTTCGTCGCAAATTTTTCCATAATCCCAAGGTGCTAGACTGAATTGCATAGTTGGAAGTGCCGACGTGAGTTGCGCCCATCTGATCATGAGCTCTGAATTCGGCTCTTGATCTCCATAGGCATTACCTCCAATCATGTCCGGTAGAGAAAATGGATATCCAAGCACGCTATTAGTAAGAGTAGCAGTAATTACACTGGCTAGGCCGTTGTCAAAATCCCAGGTCGAGTATCTGTCTAGCATTCGCACCATGGGAGATATATGCTGGCACCCTTGGACTATAGCTCTGGCTTCACTGACATGAAACCGTGATGCCACATTTTCTATATATTTACGAGTATACTCTGCTGGAGCTCTGCAATTTTTCGAAATTTTTGAATTAGGAGGGATGAAGTACGCCTCCCCGGCATCGAATTTGAACCCATCGATACCAAAATCATTTTGCAATTTCTGCAGACTAGAAACGAACCAGTTGCATGCGTCTTCATTCATTACGTCGAGACCTGCAGCAGGACATGGTTGCCACCAGTCGAAAAATCCTACTTCGCTGTCTTCAGTTTGCATGTAATATTGTTTGGTGTCTTCTGAAAGCACACTCTTTGAGTCAGCCTGGGCGAACGGCATCACCCACAAAGTAACTTTGAAACCAAGTTTATGCAGCATGTCGACCATCAATCGGGGGTTGGGGAATTTCTTTGGATCAAATTCAATCTCACCGTATTTCGGGCTCCACTTATCGTCAATCTCCATGATTGACCGTGGTAGATTCCTAGAAACTATTTCATTTGCGAATTCCAATACCTTTTCTTGATTTATGTCGGGTCCGTATCTAGCCCAGGTTGTCCAAATCGGGTCCTTCATTATTTTCGTAGGTGGGATAGTTTTTTTTGGTCCATAAGATTCCAATATTTTGCGCAACGAAATATCACATGCCTCTCGGGCATTTTTGCCAAAGCCTAATTGAAACCTCAACTCCGGTCCTTGAGGGTAGCTATCTATTTCACATTCCATATCCAACCAAGGATGTATGACGTGCGGCCAATCGAATGTGGCCCGCGATTGAACCACTATCTGATTGTTAGCTTCTTTGACATCTTTGGCTAAAGCTGGTAGAAATTCCTTAATTGGATCCAACGAATTCGCCCAATCTCTGTCTTTGCGATTGATTGGACTCCCTGAATTAAAGCCTAAATGAAGGCACGGGGACGAGTCATCTACTTTCAAAAGTAATCCAGATGTTGAGATGAAAGTTGGGTCAATCTGGGTACACAGTCCTGTGCACCCAACATCGAACGTGTACAAGGGACCAAAATCGATTGAGAGTTTCTCAAGAGGCCATCTCTGACGCATAAAGTGGCCTAGTCCGTACCATGAGTGTGGTGAAATCGAAGTACTGACGCCCACATAATCCCCATCCAAGTTTCGGATACATACATCAAAAGTTTCTCCACTCGTAGTGATGCTCAACAAAGCTAAGTCAGTTTGTGCGAATATTCGACTTTCGGTGGCTTCTTCGAATTCAAGTGCTGGTAAACCTTCGACGAAAAATTCAGAAACTTCTCCGAACGCATTTGAAAATTCTATTTTATAGTTGTCTTCATTGGCGAGCAATCTAATAGAGTTCCCACTCGACGTTCGAAGAGTACGCATCGATTCGATTAGTAACCTGAGAGTTGAAAATTATTATTTTATCTACTTCGTGATACGGATTAAATCATTCTGCTAATCCTTTTGTACAACAATGGGCCATGATATTTTCTACTTGGCTGTTCCTAAAATTTAGACGTGTGACGGACTTGGATTTACAAATGATGATTCATTTTTTCGTCTAATTTAAGTTTTAATAAATATATAATAGTTCAATAAAGTTGAACAAAATTAGTACCATAGAAACAGAATGGCCCGAATCGGGTATTGAACAAAATGGAAGAGTAGGCGTTGATTGTTTCTTCAAAGTATTTTTGAATTGATTCATGCCTTAACGGTTCAAAATCCAGTTGGTTGTTACAGAATTGCTTCTAGTGCTAGGATTCTAGTAGGATAAAGCCAATAGTATCTGATGATGTGACACAGTGTTGAAACAATAATGAAATTGTTATCCAGGGCACTAGCGGTTGAAGAAATATTTCAAAAATAATAATTTTCTTTAACCTTGCGTAATTATATTGTACAGTACATCCCGTAAGTATCTATCTCAACAATAAACCCTATCATTTTAAATACAAAATCCGCTCTGATTAGATACTTATGTCACATCGTTCGGAACTGCCATTTTTTGAGACAATTAAGGACTTTTATTTCAGTAAACTTATCAAGTGCAGTTTCTCTGTAATTTTTTAATTGAAAGATTGGTTTCTTTATAAACTAATAGAAAGAAAAAGAAACCAGTCAAAATCAAGAGAAATTAGATCTGAAATTTCTTTTTTGCTGATTCTAGATAAATCTCAGTGGACACTCAAACTTTCATGAAGCAAATAGAATTATTAGTGAAAGGTTTCTTTTTGTCTTTTCAATGTGATTAGCGAAAAAAAATTAATACTACATGACCTCCCTAAGCATATACAGAATAAACATACAACACTGCATCAGCTAGGGTTCTCTGGACTTTGGTTTCGTTATAATAGTGAATTACACACTCCACTAACATTAGACGAATTTTACCCACAAATAGGACTGAGTATCAAAGACCTGAGCAGGTCAAGAACTTTGAATAATTCAAGTTTGATAGGATAATCCCAATGGAATCTGACGTTTCGAGATAATGTAGCTCATAGCACACCGTTCCAACAATTTTTAAAATCGCATCTACTCGCAGGGATTGTGTTCATTTTGTCGCTGTGTATATTATGAATTTAGCCAGGTAGACACATTATGAAGCTGATTTTTTTATACTTTTGGTTCTACATCAACCCATCATACAACTTTATTTAGAATGCTCTCTAAAATACAAAATTTTAATTACATGCCAACTTGCAAATTAATGGGTGCCGAGTTTCAAATCTCTAAAACAATGGTGAAGTATGAAGTCAAATACTCTAGTATGTTCCGAATTCGTATATCGTGTGTTCAAAAATTCGCTGTTTCCAGCTTCAACTCAACTGCGAGGGATGCGTGAAGAATTTCTGAAAAATTCTAACTTTGTGGATTATGCACTTTAATGGGGAGGATTTCCGATAGGCTGGAATGAAATATTTGCAGTCGTTATGAGAAATAGTACAGCATAAAAAAGCAACTGACCTATTCCCTGCTTTCGAAACTGATTTCCATGTTCGGCATTTCAGAATGAATTCAGATGAGTCCAGCTAATCAAGTAACATGGACTTAGTTTTGTCCAAATGAGCATTTATTTTTCATCAACAGGCCCCGATACTCCGCTAATTCTGTATACTAACGATGGGCCTGAAAATGATACGTGTCTATGGCCTGAGAGATTGATTTTGTTTTTATTGAATGAATAGGGCAGTCCCAAGTTCGAGTACTGACCGAGTAGGCGGAGGAAGTGCTGAGTATAAGATTTGTGTTTTGTCCAGAACAACTATGATGAGTTACTGTATTGGATTATAGAATGAGGGGTAGCACTTCCCATAATTCACAACTTATAAAAACCAATTACACCACACAAGGCAGTAAATCGTTTGCCGTAAGGCTCGATAGATTTTATTGAAATGAGTGAATCAGGTCGATCAATAGATTGACAAATTATTCATGAATATTATTTGCCGATTCCTGTGTTGATTCCGATAAGTCACTTGGAAATAAAAACAAGTCTTTGATTCATCTTTAAATGGTAAGTAATATGCGCTCCATATGCGTCCGACACTCGTATTTGAGTAGTGTACTAATTTTCGTTTCTTTCAAATCAGTATTTTCTTATTTGTTCAGCATGTTGAGAATGATTAATCATTTCAATTAGTCTCTATAACTAGCACTGCGACACAGAACATTTTATTCTCCTACTGGTACCTATTTGAGTAAACGAAAAGCTCCAAAAAATTATATGCGAGTTAGAACTCCGATTATCTTCCTTTTATCTGCTATCACTGGACCGGAGGCTTTAACAAGTAACTATGAGTAGCTTCTCATCGACTAAGTACTATTAATCGTTAGACTGACGTTCCCGAATCTGCGCCTGGTTGCACTTCATCTTCATAGTCCGCGTACTCATCTCCATATTCGTCGCCCAATTCATTGTCTGCCCAACAACATTTCTTTCCACCGAATGCACAGTCATAATGAGCCTTTTCGCCATTTGCGGTGTCGCACTGTTCCTTGCATTCTGCTTCATCGAATTCAACGCATGGCTCCACTTCACAACAATGCTTTCCGGTATCACAGCCAACATGATCGTGAGCGTAAGCGCCACTACAGGCGCCTTTCTCGACGCACTTGAAGAATTCACCCTCGCATTTCTTCGGTGCACTCGAGAAACAACACTTTTTACCGCCGGCACATTTAAGAGAATCATCCTCATCCAATCCTGTTCCACAGCTCTCCAGGCATGAAGCACCGTCATACAAGGTGCAATCCTCTGCGGGAGGAATCGATTCTGAAACAGTTTCTTCTGGAACAGAAGAAGCTGATTCGGACGGCGTCATCGGCGAAGGCGATGGAATTACAGATGGCAAAGAAGACGGCATTGGAGATGCTGACACAGAAGGCTTAATTGATGGAGACGTCGACCCTGAGCTGGATGGACTTGCAGAGGCCGATAGCGTTGGAGACGCTGATGCAGAAGGGCTGATTGATGGAGACGCCGACCCCGAGCTAGATGGAGTTACAGAAGGCATCAATGACGGTGTTCGGGATGCCGATGGTTCTGGGGAATTACTCGGCGATAGAGACGGCTTGATCTTGCAGCACATTGCGTCACTTCCACACTTAAATCCAGAAACTCGGACAGTGTCGCCTGGGCACTTGCTATAGCAGCTTTGATTCTTCTCAGAAGAGCAGAGCTTTGGCGTACAGCACTTATCACTTCCTAGACAGCGGAACCCATCAACTTCTGTTGAATGCTCCCCGCAATGACTGCTGCAATTCTGTCCTTCTACTTCTGCACACAATGGCTTTTTCTTGCAACACATGCCTGCAGGACAGAAGAGGTTCTCCACCTTCGTCGAATCTTCATTACAAGATGCTCTGCATTCATGCATGCTCTTGCTTTCACAATCCGGAGTCTTGCAACAAGCTTTTCCTCCGTCACATTCGTATCCAATCTTCAGTTCATCACCAACCTTGCACGAATCACGGCACTCTTGTCCAGGCGTAGCAGTGCAAGACTTGGTCACACAACATTTCTTCCCGTGTGGGCAGTAGAATCCAGCTTCTGGGTTTTCCGACGCTGCACATAAGTTCGAACACTTGCCTGGACAAACTGGCGGTTTGCAACACACCTTTCCATGAGGACAATAGAATCCGAATTTCTTGATGGAATTTCCAGTACATTCTGTTTCGCAGTTATGCTCACATGGTTTTTCCTTGCAGCATGTTTTCCCTGACGGGCACAGGAATCCAGAAACGCTAGTCGCACCTCCTACACAATCAAGACTGCATTTTTGCCTCGATACAGATTCACAGGAAGGCGCCATGCTCGTACTTGGTGTGGGGGATACTGTCGGTGTTGGGCTTTCGCTTGGTTTCGGACAGCATCTTTCACCAGAGCTTGGGCATGTGAATGAACCCTTGGAGAATGGTACTAGCCCTCCTGGACATTTAGTAGTGGGAATACATGCTTGACCATCAACCGAAGTACACTCAGGAGGCTTACAACATTTGTTGTCACCCGTGCAGAAGAATCCTTGTTGCACCGTAAATCCACTACCGCAACTACTTGCGCAGCTATACGGACATGGTGAAAGCTTACAGCAGCGTTCTCCATCCGCGCATAAGAACCCAGTAACAGTTGTTGCTCCACCAATGCAATCCGATCGGCATTCTTGCATTGAAACTGACTCACAGTTAGGAGCCGGCGTTGAACTAACTGATGGTGAAGCAGTCGTAGATATGCTTGCACTAACCGATGCCGAAGAAGTTGCAGAAGCACTTGGACTGTTCGAAACAGTAGGTGTCACTGATATGCTTATCGATGATGAAGCAGACGGAGTTGTTGTAGGCGTCGGACTTGCGCTTGGCTTCGGACAACAATATTCACCAGCATTCGCACACCTGAATGAGTTCTTAGATAGCGGAGAGAGGCCTCCTGGACATTCTGTCGTTACGGCACATGTTTGTCCACTAACGGATGTACATTCCGGAGGTTTGCAACATTTTTGGTCCCCAGTACAGAAGAATCCTTGCTGCTCCGCAGAACCACCTTCACAAGTTCCTGCGCAGTTATACGCGCATGGAGAAAGCTTACAGCAACCTTCTTGTATCGGGCATAAGAAGCCGGTCACGCTCGTAGCACCACCAACACAATCCTGCTTACAAATCTGCATTGGAACAGACTCACAGTCAGGTGGCGGTGAGGCGCTTCCGGATGGCGAAGCCGTGGAGGAGGAACTTGGGCTACTAGAAGTGCTAGGCGTCATGCTTACGCTCGGGCTGCTAGAAGCAGACGGTGTCGCTGAGATTGACGAACTGCTCGATGCCGTTGGACTTGTAGAAATACTGGGGCTGCTTGATACAGACGGTGTCGCAGACACACTGACACTGCTTGAAGCAGACGGAGTTGCAGATGGCGAGGGACTCTCGCTAGGTTTCGGGCAACATCGTTCACCAGCATTTGGGCATCTAAACGACTTAGATGACAAAGGAGCGAGGCTTCCGGGACAAGTTTTTGTAGTGGCACACATCTGTCCGTTGACAGAGGTACACTCTGGTGGCTTGCAACATTTCTTGCCATCGCTGCAGAAGAACCCAATTTGATGAATCGAACCAGGACTGCACTCACTTTCACAGTTGAAGGGACATACTGAAAGCTTGCAGCATTGGTTTCCATCCGAGCAAGTAAATCCAGATATACTCGTAGCACCACCTTTACAGTCCGGTCGGCAGTCTTGCATTGAAATCGATTCACAATGTGGTGCAGGTGTCATGCTAGCAGAAGCTGAAGGGGTTGCTGAAACACTGGCACTGCTCGATGCAGATGGAGTCATGGATACACTTGGAGTCATAGTAGTCGAAGGTGATGCTGTTGTTGAGGCACTTGCACTACTAGATGCTGTAGGCGTCATTGTTGCAGACGGACTGGAAGTCGGAGTCATAGATGCACTGGGACTAACCGATATTGACGAACTAGCCGAGGGTGATGCGGTAGTAGAAGCAGAAACAGAGGGCGTAGCGCTCACGGAAATAGACGAGCTAGCGGATGATGATGGAGTCATACTAGCTGATGCTGTTGTCGACACCGATGCAGAAGGCGTTGCACTCACAGAGCTAGACGAGCTAGCCGATGTAGATGGAGTCATGCTCACTGACGGTGTTGCCGACATTGAAGTTGACGGTGAAACACTAATCGAAACGGATGAGCTGGCCGACGCTGACGGTGTCATGCTCACTGATGGAGTCGCAGATACAGAAATCGATGGGGAGGAACTAACCGAAACGGAGGAGCTTGCCGACACAGATGACGTCGGAGTAACAGATGGAGTTGGAGATCGAGAACGCGATGGAGTGGGAGTAGGACTCGCACTTGGTTTCGGGCAGCATCTCTCACTCGTGGTCTGACATTTGAAAGCCGTAGCGGGAAATGGTGATAAACCTCCAGGGCAAGATGTCTGTGTCGAACATGTCTGACCAACCACGAAGGTACAATCTAATGGGCGGCAACACTTCTGGCCATTCGGACAGAACATATTGGAAATAGGAGTCGCCCCATATTTGCATTCATCAACACAATTTTCTGTACAGGCAGGCAATGCACAACAGCTTTCTCCATCAGAGCAACGAAGAAACGGCTTTTGAGTAGTAGGGCCTGGACAATCACCAGTGAAACACTTCTGGTCGGGTTTAGAAGTACATTCTTCCGGCTTGCAACATTTTTGTCCACTCGGACAAAAGAAGTTGGGAAGTTCTTTAGCTCCATTCTTGCACTCCGTATCACATCGCTCTTTGCACATGGCCCCATCACAACATTTATGTCCAAGCGGACATTTAAAGCCAGGCCTTTCGAAGGACGAAGGACAAGAGGCGGAACAGGCTTGACCCTCCACGGCACCACAATTTTTGGGCTCACAACATTGTTGACCACCCTCGCAAAAGAAACCAGATTTTGAGTCTTCAGAAGTTTCACACATTTTCTTGCAGGTTCCTTTGCATACAGGGGGTTTACAACATTTGTATCTCCCTTCACCCCCGAGGCAAACAGCACCGGGCAAGAAACTTTCTTCAGTGTTACATTCATGGGCACACTTATGCTTGCATGGTAATTTCTGACAACATTTTTTGCCTTCCCCGCACTTTAGTGTTGGCAAATTTTCAGTACCGTCACTGCAAGAAGAGTCACAAAAACGGTTTAGATGTTTGTTGTCCACACAAAGCGGTGCACACTTTTTCTTGATGATAGGAATCTGAGTCTTCGCGAACTTACGAAGGCATTTCCGAAAGTTGCCGAAACACACATACTTGCGACAGTTGATTCCTAGCAAATGTTTCAATTCATGTAACTGCTTCTCATCCGTGCAAGTGTGGCCTTCCAATTTGCTCAAGACTCTCTTCAACTTCCTTTTCATTTTCTTGGGGCAAATTCTTTGGAATCGAGTAACACCTGAATGAGAGCTTCGCTTCCGACCATGGTACTTCTTCCTTTTCCTAGGTTTCACCTTGGAAGGGGTCAACAACCTATTGAACCAGGAGGTGATTTTCGACCGCCAAGTGGTCGGAAGGTGGACATTGTCACCTTGCCCATCTGCAGCCCTTGCTACGACCAAGAGTAGCAAGAGCGTAAACGGAACAAGTAAAACACGGAGCCTCATGCTGCTGCCGGTTCCAATCGTGGATGCCGGGAGGGTGGGAAACAATCTGAACAATGGCGCTCCTTTATACTATTTAGAACGCATTGTAATCATTACAATTTTGTCAATCTGCTTGGCGTTGCAGTGGCATCAGCTTTTTGAACTGCTGAATCTGAGTAATTGACATTGGAACTAGGAAATGACACGAAAAACACTGACTTGCAGTACAAGTTTATGGTCTTCTGCCAGTACAAAAACGTGTTTCGTCTAGTGATTTTGAGAAAGCAAATGAAATAGAGCTCACTTGTACACTCTTTCGAAATATTTCTTGGCCTGCAACTCAGTACAGCAACTTTTGATATTGAATTCTTTATTCGACCTAGATTTCAGAATGAATTATTTATTCCAAAGGAGCAGAAACTTTTTCTATTTCATTTTTCCTATTTCATATAAATAAACTATACAATGCTCGTGCAATACGCACAAAATCAATCTCAAACTACACCATGATAACTGTTTCATGTAAAAACAGGTCCTTGCGAATGCAACCAAAGATTTATTCTTCCCCAAATGCCTTACAGCAACTAAAATATAATTTATATAATGCTGATGAATAGTAATTTTACTGGATTTAAGTAGTCTCACTTGAAATTAATCTAAATTTTTATAAAATTTCTGATGTCATTTCCTACATACCTAGTTTCGATGTCTCGGATATTGTAGCCGTTCAGTGAAAATTTAGAAGAACAACGTTCGATTGAAGAACGAACCAGCGCGATATCCGACTTTGCGAATTTTGTCTACAGGTGAATTACCAGGCTGATTTCTCGAAGTGAAACATTAAAAATGGAGTCGATGAAATCATATCTGCTGCGCAACACAAAGGTCACACGAATGCAAAAATTATAATTATAGGAGGTTTGTTTTAAATCGAAAGCAAGGTTCGAATGATGAAATGCGGTCTTCGTATCGAAGAGTGGGCGATTGCATTGATTTCATGTTTAAAATTATTATTGTCACATTTGCTCTTTAAACAGTGTAAGCTATGCACCAGCGCTTCCTTTGTATTGAAGCTTCATTCCTTAGTCGGAGAAGAGTATGTTTTTTTCGAAGACTATGAAAGGATACTTCTTAATTCCCAGAATATATTTGGGCGCTATTATCACTCGAGAAGCTGAAATAATTTTACCACCGTAGAAAATGCACAGTATCTGCCCTTTTTAGCTACCCCAAATAGACATCGTGTCGCAAGTTCTACTTTTGTGTCTACAAATGATCCGGAATCAAGAATTGATCTGCCATCGAATCGAGTACCTGTAGTTGAAGAAAAACATTTCTAGAAAAAAAAACAAAAAAATGCTTTAAGCTGTGAACTCAAATCGAAGCAAGACTGGTATGTGAAACTCCATTGGACTAATATTTTAATATTGTTTATCTATCGCCATTTGCGAGAGAGGTGCGACAAAACCCAAGCCACATTATCAAATCTGATTCAATATTGTCGGGATTGAGCCTACAAACATAGTTAAATGACGATTTTCAAAACCGGGAATCTATGTGGATGAAAGTGAGAGTAAGCAAGCGCCTAAAATCTGAAGCCAAATAGAAAATTATTACCAAAATCAAGCAGGATTAGAAGCATATCAATCTGAAAGCCATTATTTGCCAAATCATAATCGTCAAATTCAGCCCTCGTCTACTGCTCTAAAACCTAACGATGGGCACTTGTATTAATCTCATTTATTGAAATTAATGGAACAATGTATCAAGAATTAAATAACTGAAGGGCCGATCATTTTAATCTACGACATTTGAATTTTTTCTTGACTCCAACTGCTATATCAACTGTATCAGGTCAAAAAACGCGTTTTGATACTCAAGCAAAGATTCTCATATCTCAGGATACATTGGGATAACCTAATGTGGTATTTAATTTTTAATTCCAATATTTGAGAACAAACTCAGAGAACCTTCCGATTCTTTTCCCAAGTTCTATTTGCTTTTTCTGTGTTAAATATTGGACCTAAAATAATTTGTTTCAGCTTCATTGCAATACTTGGAAAGATTAGGAGCTCTGTCGTGCTTCAGGTCATTCAGCCGAAGAGATCATGAAATTTTTATTGAACTTGAGCATTTCGAGCAAACACCGTACAAACAATTATCTTCTTTGAATTTGTAGATTAGATCAGTATTTTCCGATTTCTTTATTATCAATAAGTTTTGCACTTTTACATTCATTAGAGCAAATTTACTCACCGTACATAACCAGATTCACTTTTTGTAGCACGTTTGTATGGAGTGAGTACTGATCGGCATTCTAGAAAGCATGTTCTCAGTATTCGAAATTCGGTAATGTCGGTGTGTCAGAAGTTCTCACGCAAATTGAGCAGAAACTCATTTCGCAGGCGTATACTCAAAGTTAGGTACGAAATTATACCGTACATTCGAAAGTACGATATAGCTGACTCCATGTATCCAAGGCTATTTTTAACAAAGATTACTCATTTCTGAACGGAAAACAGTCAGAAAATAGCAATAGAGAAGCTTGAACTTACCTCCGAATAGTATCATAGCCCAGATGAATTCCATTAACTGGAGTTCATCAGGCAGTATCTTGCAAAAATTTGCGATTACACAGCGCATGAATTTCTATTTTTGTAGTATTTTCAAGTTAAATACTCCTTTTATCCCGACGGTAATCACACCAGAATCAGTTCAGCTATATTTTCTTTACTCAGACGAACATAGTGACAATATCTGGGCTAAATTTCACAAGAAGCGCACTGCAGGAAAATATCGGACAGTTATTTCGCCTCATTCAATTCATAAAAATGAGAAATACTCCTTTGATTCCTGATATGAATCGCCTTTAGCACCATAAGATTTATCATCAAAAATCGAAATGGCCAAGAAGTATTTTTAGCGTATTGTTCTATTCAAACTCTCAGTGAGATTTGCGCTTGTAGTGTTTTATGAAACACTGCTTTTCTTATTTTTCCCGTTTTTACTTTGTTGTACACCCTATTTAAACACGTTTTTCTGATTTCGTCTCTATTTTTGCTCGTGTTCGCTTAATTGAGATTATTCGGTTGAGAAAGGGATTGTATAAGAGAGTAAGAACTGAAAGCTCGTATACGTGAGACGATCTTGAACGATCAGAGGGAGTAGAGCAGATATAGCTCAGAATAGCATACAAGTTGAGGTGTAGGTTTGAGGAGCTTGAATCTAATATAGAACATTGCGGTGTAGTCTTCTATTCGACAGTGCCGGCATTAGTTAGCGGCTGACAGCTATCAAATTCTTTTGGACTTCATCTTTGCAGCACAGGACTTGTACTAGATTACACACAATGCGGCAGACTCGCACCTTGCTGTAATTGTACTAATAGAATGTGGCGTCATGTAATGCTCAAAGGGTATTAGAAACGTGGAAAAACTCAAATGTACCGATGATTATAGTACTAAATACTACACTGACAGTAAAAACATATTTCTTTTACGGCACTGATCAGCCTCATTGTAAAATAAAGTACAGGCTTAGACTATTAATAAAAATTTTGTGCTATCACAAGTATAGATAAGCGAAAACGTGAATTCCCTATAACGATGGTATGTTTCAGAAATATAAACGATGCAGACGAGTTATCGGTATCAAATTACCCTTAAAATGTCAATGAATATCACTTTAATTTTGCAATTCCGGCCCTAATTCAACGTAACGGCACAACGAAACGGGATTGGCAACTGTAATTTATAGGACTACTTCGTATACTATTCTTTAATTCAAATAATTTGTTAAATTAGCTCGCTTATTCTACGATGTTTCGGAAAAGTATCGAAATGTCATATAATTAGTAATATTGGTATTTCGCGGTTAAAACCGGAATGCGGCGGTTGAATTGAAAAAGTCGAAAATCATTACCGTTCAAAATTAAAGAAAACTTGTGGTTCAATGGAATGTTTCATTATCAGCTGTTTGCAGCTCAAGGCATCCAAGATACTAGAATAGCTTCTTTTCAATTTGGAATAATCTCTTTTATATTTTATAACTATCAGTCAGGTGTCAATTAACGAAGCTGTACTTCTGATGAAAGAATCAATAATAAAGCTTTTTGGATGTTCGGCAGTTTTAAGAATTCTAGAAAGGTGCCCAAAACTTGGAAGTTGGCACTTTCAAGAAACCTACCGGATGTTCGACAAGTCTTCCAATAATTGGAAATTCACCGAGCCCAGATCTTAGCCTGTTTTTTAGAACCTCCCGGATGTACGCTGCAACTGTCGTTATCGGAGAAGAAAAAGAACCGGTTCTTGTTTTGGGGAAGTGATAGTGGAAGCACCACTTCTTCATATCAATTCACATTGTTCGAATACGCTGCAGAAACCGTCATGTATCGGCCTATTATCTCAATCAGTATCTAGCGGAGTCTGCCATAGATTCATTCACATGACGTCAATTTAAGGCGGCTTACCGAGGACGTTAGAAGAAAAATTAGTTTGTCTTACGCAATCGTCAAATTTTCTACGTTAGCTCATGAGACCGATTAAAGACGGCTACGGTCTATTAGAAAAAAACAATCGATTACCTTTCAGCACTCACACAACAACATTGGGTTTGAAATTCGCAACGCAGTTCTTTTTTTCATACATCGGAAAAAACTCCAACGCTACCTCTATGTGTTGGACTTCAATCGCTTTTTTAGAGGAATCTGAACGGAACAAACAGATTACGATTTATTTCTTAATGGATGCTTTGTCTCGTGCGCGAGGCGAACCTATTAGAGCTGTTAGTGCTTGGACCGACAGTCCGCCGCATCTCGCACCCCGTTCGGAGCAGTATATTCACTCAACTACAAATCCAAGTTCGCTACCTCTGTAAAGCTTGGTCACATCGAGCAGTGCAACAT
>JAAUYH010091421.1_pt1 | contig 17421 bp, 13 predicted proteins | sample 7278061 | NCBI WGS metagenome assembly JAAUYH01 (sample SAMN14350203, study PRJNA611818) | marine sediment metagenome | isolation source: surface marine sediment (0.6m) | place: French Polynesia: Moorea | collected 2018-08 | reverse complement strand
TTACGGATATTATCGTTAGGAACTAGCGATACTGCTAATGGAGGGGATGTAAGACGGACTGGTAAAACTTCGGTTTTGTCAGACGCAATCCCCAATGAAGTTAGAAGCCCCGCATGAAGCGTAGCGGAATGCGTGGGTAGTTCACCCACTGATCCTTATTTTGATCCAAGCAACTTGTAACCGAGTCGGGTAAACTTGAGAGAAGTAATATTAATTTTTATTACTTAACCAAGGATTAGGAGGCATTGTGAATTCTTTAGTACAGAATATTAGTTTTGAACTATCGGCAAGAACCCGAAACCTGATTCAACCCACTCTCAAGCAAAAGTTGATCTATATCCATATCCCAAAATGTGGGGGGGTTTCCCTTAGCAAAGCCTTGAAAGCCTGTTATGTAACGATTAATATTCGAGATTCCAATCTTTACAAACTCAATTCAGAAGCTTGCCAGAAAGTTGCTCAAACGTTGGAAGAAAAGCCCCTCACTGTTTTTGACCCAACCGTGATTAAGTTACGGCAAGAGTTGTTACTGTATGGTATGTCACAGCCAAACGTGAACTACATTAGTGGTCATTTCCTGTTTAGTAACATTGCTCATGAGGCGTTTCATGACCAGTACCAGTTTATTACTATGTTGAGAGATCCAGTGAAACGCTGGATTTCAGAATACTTTTACAATCGCTATAAAAGCTATGGTAACGCTAAAACGGACCTGGATATTGAAGCCTATATCAACTCTGAAGCAGGGCGTAGTAGTGGACAAGTGTATAGCCGATTTCTGTGCGGGTTAACTGACGTTGAAGACTATAGTTCAGCAGATATTATTGATTCTACTAAAAAAAACCTACACAAATTTAGCTTAGTTGGCTGTATTGAACATCTTGATCGGTTTCTAGAACAATTTTCTCAGAAATTTGGTCGACAGCTAAAAGTCGGTCAATGGAATCGAAATCCTAAATCCAAATCTTATCAAAAATCGGTAATCACCGATGATATGATCGATCACATTCGAGAACTCTGTCGTTCTGATCTTGAGATTTATAATTATGCCGTTGACAATCTCATTGTTGGCTCTAACAGTATGGGCAAATAAGTTGTTTACGGATCAAAAATAATCAATAGAGTATAAAATATGTGGAAAAAAAAGTCACTAATAATCAATTAGAATCATAGGAGTGTCAAATTTTTAGGATATGACTGAGACAAATTTTTTACCTTTATTATCTATTTTAAATCGCCGAAAATGGTTAGCGTTAACCACTTTTAGTGCCGTGCTGGCTAGTGCTGTTGCTTATTTACTCTTAGTGCCAACTGAGTATAAAGTCAAGACTAAATTAATGGTTAATGAGCAGCAAACGGGAATTTCTGAGTTAGGAAAAGACTTACAGTTATCAACTTATCAAACTCGACAATCTGATCCTTTAGCCACTTTAGCAGAATTAGCAGAATCTAAGCGAATTTTAACGCCAGCATTAGAGGAAGTTTTTCCACAAAAAATGAAATCCCCTGAAGTTATTTCTCTTAGGAAAACCCTAACGAAGAAATTAGATGTCAAAATTGTACCTTCAACCAATATTTTAGAATTAACTTATCAATATAAAGACCCAGAAATTGCTTCCAAAGTCCTTAATTCAATTACCGAGACTTTGGTTGCCGAAAAGAGTAAAACGATTCGCTCTCAAGCTCAAGTTGTTAGAGAATTTTTAGAAGCAGAAATTCCCAAACAAAGAGAACTTACAGAGGCAGCTACCTCGGCAGAAAATAAGTATCGTCAACAACACGGTTTGATTTCGGTTTCTGAGCAAACAAGCAACTTAGTTAACAGTTTAGAAAATTTGGAGAATCAACAGCGAGAACTTCAGTCTCAATTACAAAATAATCGCACAAAAACTCAAGAATTTCAACGGTTGGTTGGCTTACAAGATAGGGAAAAAGCTTATATAACGGGACAAATTAAACAAAATCAAAACTTACAAACGCTACAGAACAAATTAGTTGATCTAGAAATCCAACTTGCCAATGCTCGTTCTCGTTTTACAGAAACCCATCCTACCGTTCTTTCCCTAGTAGAAGAACAGGATAAAGTTTTACAGCTTTATCAACAAGCATTAGCCAAAGTTTCACCCGCTTCTGTTAATGTTGACCCTAATAAAATTACCACTGATGAATTAAGTCAAACATTAATTACTCAATTTATTCTCAATGAAATCGAAGGGTTGGCTTTGCAGCAACAGTTACAAGCATTACAACCTCAAATTGCTCAGTTACAAAGTCGCCTAGTCAGCATTCCTCGTCAACAACAACCCTTAGCAAGATTAGTTAGAGAAAAGGAGGAAGCGGTTAATAATCTTAAATTTTTAGAATCTAAATTAGTGGAAGCTCGCTTAGCGGAAGCCCAATTATTAAGTAATATCATTATTCTAGAATTGTCCCCAGCCGATTCTTCTAATACAACTCCTTCTAAACCAGCAGTATTAGTATTTGCTAGTTTTTTTGGACTCATTTTTGCCACAGGAATGATTCTATTACAAGAAACGTTGGATAATACATTATATCAAGATTTAGATTTAGAAAAATGGCTAGGAATTTCTGTGATTGCTGACTTACCCAATTTACCAGAAATTAATTTATTTGCAGATGATAAAGCCTTGTTTCTCCATGACCAAGAATTAGTGGAACCCTATAGAAGATTATTAAAAACATTAGAATTGGATAAGGGAGAAAAGTCCCAATCAATTATAGTGAGTAGTTCGATATCAGTGGAAGGAAAATCTGTTGTTGCTGCTCACTTAGGGACAGTATCAGCTATGTTGTTTCGCCGAACTTTAATTATTGATGGTAACTTACATAACCCTGAACAACATCAACTCTTTTCTATCCAATCTTCTCCAGGTTTAACTGATATTTTAGATCAGGGTTTTTCCCTTGGGGATTTAATTCAGCCGACCGAGATTCATAATCTCTATATTTTGCCTTGTGGTTCTCTAAAATCTCAAGGCTCTTTAGTTCTTGAATCGCCTGAAATGAAATCACTCCTAAAAGAAATCAAGCAACACTATGATCAAATTATTATTGATACTTCCTCTTTAGATAATTATGCTGATGCTATTACCTTAGGAGAATTAAGTGATAAAATGATTTTAGTTGTTCAACCTAAGTTAACACCCAAAAATATCCTTGAAAATATCACCATAAATCTTGAAAAACAAGGCATCAAATTACGAGGATTAGTGGTTAATCATGTTAAGAAAAGAAGAAAAAGCAATCGAAAATTCTAAATCAATATAATGATAACTTGGTGTTGTTAACTATGTCCTTTAATTTTCCAAAATATCGAAATCAATCTTTGACCCCTTGGCTGATACTAGGAGGAATTATCGGTGGTATTTTCGTAGGATTTTTAGTGGCGACTAATCCCATATATCTCTTGGCTCTGACCATTATTATTGTCGGTATTACGGTTTTTTTCTTAAAGTTTGAGAAAACGGTATTAGCTTTATTAATTATTCGGAGTTCACTGGATATTTTTTCTGCTTATCAGCTTCCTTCTGCTTTTGCGCTGGGAGTCATTGCTTTAACTCTCCTCTATGTCACGATTCGATTATTGACTCATCAACCAATCAAAACAGATAAAGTCTGGTGGTTTTTAGCCTTTTGGTTACTGTTACAAGGTTTATGGGTTATATTATTACCGTTAGGAGGCTTAGGACTGGATGGTTCTTATTTGTCTCTGGCTATACGAGAGTGGATTCGTTTATTATCCTGGGTAACCATCTATTTTTTAGTCATTCAATTAAAGGGAAAAATTTCACCTCAAAAAATAATTTCTTTATTATTTTTGGGGTTAGTTATGCCTTGTACTATTGCTATTATCCAAATTATTTTACCTTCTTCTGTTCTCCCTTCTTTTTTAGTTGTCTATCCTAGTGGTGCTTTTGATATTGGTTCTCGTGTTAATGGAACTTTAGGCCACCCTAATACTTTTACGACTTTTACCTTTCTGTTTATGGCCTTAACGTATTGGAAACAAAATCATACGAAAAATAAAACACTTTGGCTTATTGTATTAGGGGTTGTTGCTTTTTTCTTTGTTGGGGCCAAAGCATTATTTGGACTGATGATGTTAGGGACTTGGCTTGTGTGTAACTTTGTTCGTCGTGCTAGTCTATTAAATATTTTTGGAGGTCTTATTTTATTTGGTTTAGTGATTGCTTTATTTGCTAGTACACCCTTTGGCCAAGAACGATTAGGTTCTTTAACTGAAACCCCTATGTTTAATCCAGATATTAATATTTGGAAAGCAATTTTAAGCTCTAAATGGGATAATAATAGTTTTAATTGGCGGTTAGCGCAATGGCACTATTTATTGCAACAATGGCAAAATTATCCTTTACTTGGATATGGTTTAGGAGTCAATAAAATGATTAGTTCTAATGGACTAGAACCTCATGGTGATTATGTCCGTTTTTTAGTCGAAACTGGAGTGCTTGGGTTTATGGTATTTTTAGGTTTTTGGTGTGGTCAACTTGTTTATCTTTTTCATTTGATGAGAACCAGCATTCCAGGCAGTATGAAACAAGATTTTTGCTTTACTTTAGCATCAATCATGATAGCATTATCCGTAGGCATGATAACAGAAAACATTTGGAGTCATACCACATTAATCTTTTATTGGTTTACATTTTTAGCTATTGCTGATTGGGACTGGAATGAAGACAAATCAAAAAAATTGTCTCAATAAATAATATCAATGTAAGGTTTACAAAAAAAATTAAAATTAATCTTTAATTATAATCATGAAAATTGAAAACTTGTTAATTACGGGAGAACAGTTTTTTATTGAGCGTCATAAATTCTTATTTAAAGAATTTGTTCCTCATATTCCCAATATTAATTACTTATCGTTAGAGCGATGGTATCAATCGAAATATATAAAAAAGATTGGGAGAAAGATGAAAACGATATTACCTCAATTAACTAAGGTTAAAGGGAGTAGCTTTGGTAAAAATAGTCAAAGCTTTCAAAAAAAATCTCAAGAGATAGAAGCAAAAATCAAAGCACAATCTAAGCCACCTGACTTAATTTTTCATTTGTATGGAATGTTTAGTCCGGTCACCCAAACCGTAGAGATTCCTTATGTCACCTATCTTGATTATAATATGACCCTAGCTCATCGTAATTGGTCACCTTGGGCAAATTTTCCCACAGACGAGGACTTGAATAAATGGATAGAATATGAGAAAAAATCTTATCAAAATTCTCATCATATATTTACCAAAAGTGCTATTTTAAAAGACTCTCTAGTTAACGATTATCAAATTGACCCCAACAAAATTACAGTTGTTTGGTCTTCAGGTAATTTTTTAAAGCCTTATGAGGAAGAAAAGCAATTTGGTAGCCATCAAATCTTATTTAATGGTTCTGATTTTAAACGAAAGGGCGGGGATTTACTGTTAGAAGCATTTAGAATAGTAAGAAGTCAAATAAGCAATGTAAAATTAGTGATTGTTGGACAAAAATTATTCACGGAAGAACCAGGAATTATTAATATTGGCTATGTGAGTAATCCTCAACAAATGAAACAGCTATTTTTAAATTCAGATTTAGTGGTTTCTCCTGCTTATTGTGAGCCTTTGGGTCTTTTTTTGATTGAATCAATGAATTATGGCATTCCTTGTATTGTTTCAAATCAAGATGGAATGTCGGAAATAGTGGAACATCAAAAGAATGGCCTTGTTTTAAATGAGAGAAAACCAGAAACATTGGCTAGTCAAATGATTGAATTACTCAACAATCCTCTAATCTTAGAAAAGATGTCTCAACAAGCTCGTTTAAAAATCAAAACACAACTTAATTGGTCAGTGATTGCCCAAAAAATGCTCAACATCATGGATAATTTATAAAACAAAAAAGGAGCTATCAAAAAATGCCAAAAGTATCTGTAATCATTCCTGCTTATAATGCTATGACTTTTCTTCCTATTACCTTGGAAGGAGTTTTAAAACAGACATTTCAAGATTTTGAAGTGCTTATTATTAATGATGGTAGTTCTGACAATATTGAACAATGGTCGACAGAAATTTCTGATCCCAGGGTGACATTAATTTCACAAAAAAATCAAGGACCAGCTATTGCCAGAAATACAGGAATTTCTCATGCAAAAGGAGAGTATCTTGCTTTTCTTGATGCAGATGATTTATGGGCAAACACCAAGTTAGAAAAACAAGTTTCTATATTAGATAAAAATCCAGAGATTGGCTTAGTTTATAGTTGGTTAGGTTCGATTGACCATCAAGGAAATATTCGGGGAAAACTTCGTAAAAATAATGTCGAAGGAGATGTCTGGTCTATTTTAATTCAACATAACATTATCGAATGTGGTAGTAACCCAATGGTTCGTCGTATTTGTTTAGAAAAAGTCGGAAATTTTGATCCAAAATTACCCTACGCTCAAGACTGGGATATGTGGTTAAGAATTGCTGCTGATTATCCATTTAAAGTGATTCAAGAACCCTTAACTTACTATCGCGCTCATCCAAATAATCGTTCTAAAAATTGGCAAAGAATGGAAAAAAGCTATCAAATTATTATGGATAAAGCCTTTACTAATGTTAGTCCAGAACGAGAAATGCTAAAAAATCGTGCCTATGGTTATACAAAACTACGAATTGCTTGGAAAATTTTACAAACTCTCACCGGAGATTATAAAACACCTTTAATCTTGCAAAAACAAGCGATAGATTTATGCCCTGAATTACGTAATTCCTCGGAATATCGTCGCTTAACTATTGCTATTTTTTTGGTTCGCTTTTTAGGAGTTCAAGGCTATAAAAATGCTAGATATTTAATTGATCAATCCAAAAAAATCATTTCCTCAAATTATAAATAATCTCCATGAAAAAAAAGCTAAAACAACTTTTATCAGATCAATTTTTACGCAATAGTGGTTGGCTTGGGGCTGGAGAACTATTCAATCGAATTTCCCGTCTGATCACAACTGTTGTCCTGGCGCGAATGTTTACCACAGCTGATTATGGTTCGTTAGCTGTTATTTCTTTAACCTTTAGTTTTGGGAACATCTTTGTTTTACGAGGTGGAATTGGCTCTAAGATTATTCAAGCAGAAGAGGAAGATGTAGAAGCAATTTGTCAAACTGCTTATTGGTTAAATTGGATTTTATGTATTTGTGTTTTTATTACTCAACTGTTATTAGCTTGGCCTTTATCTTTATTCTATAAAAATAGTGATTTAATCTTACCAATCATGACCGTTAGTTTGATCTATTTAACCCTTCCTAATTTTATGGTACAAGGGGCGTTAATTCGTCGAGCTAATAAATTAAAATTGACAGCATTAACCCAAGCAAGCTTAAATATTGTAACCAATGTTTTTAATGCAGGATTGGCTTTTTTCGGATGGGGGGTATGGTCAGCCGTTTGTGGAATGCTGATATCATATATCATTCAAATTTTTCTACACCAACGCTTGAATTCTTGGCGACCTCCTAATCATTTTACCATTGAAAAATGGCGAGAAGTTATGAGATTCGGGTTAAATATTTTAGGCGTTTCTTTATTGGAAAAACTGAGACTCAATTTAGATTATATGATTGTGGGTGGTTTTTTAGGTGTTGAAGCTTTAGGATTATACTACTTTGCTTTTAATGCTGGAATTGGTATTAGTAGTAATGTGATTAAGGTTTTTACCTCTTCTATTTTTCCCTATCTTTGTCTTGTTAATGATGATCTAACTGAACTTAAAAAACGGTTTATTAGTAGTTTAAAGAAAACTTCAATTGTTATTATTCCTTTGGTGTTAATACAATCATCCTTAGCTCCCTTTTATGTGCCGATTATCTTTGGTGATAAATGGACATCTGCTATTCCCATTTTAGTGATTATTTGTCTATCTGCTTTACCTCTTGCTATTTACGATCCAACCAAAGAACTACTTAACGCTGTTGATAAAACACAGCTGACTTTTTATTGGAATATAATTTTTACCATGTTGTTTGGTTCCGTATTATTGCTAGTAGTCAACCAAGGTATTATGGCGGTCGCTTTATCAGTTTTAGCTTGCCAATTTTTAACCATCTTTTTCTGTATTTGGGCAATTAGAAAATTATTTAATAAAAGAGAAATCAGAAAAAATTAAAGTAATCCATTATATGGTATAGTGAGAATATAAAATAATTTTTTTTTGGAAGTAATGATCGATGAAATTAGGAGTTTTAGCCAATGAATTTTTTGATATTTCTACAGGAAGAATGGGGGGATTTGGTTGGGCAACTCGTCAAGTTGCAAACTGCTTCAATAATGATAAAAATTTAGATGTTGAAGTGGTTTTTATTGCAGGCGAAACCTACGGAAAACCCAATGAACCCGATCCAAGGATTCATAATACTCGTCTCATTTTACGACAAAGAAACTTTTGGGAATATGCTCGCCGTCTCTGGTCTGAAAACTTTGATCTAATTTTAACCATTGATTATCGACCTGAATATCGCCGTCAATTTTTCTTATTACCAAAAACCCCTATTATTACTTGGGTTCGAGATCCTAGAACCAGTGAAGATGGACTCAGAATTAAATCCGTGCGTCTTCCCAACCAAGAAACGATTTATCCTAAAGGATTAGATTCTTTTGACTGTACCTCTTTAGTCAGTGCCTATCAATTTTCAGAACGTTTAAATCGTCCTTTTTTATTTGCTTCTACTTGTAACTTTTTAACCTATAAAATCAAAGGAACTTATGGAGTTCAACCACCTCAGTCCTATCTATTACCCAATATTATTGATTTAGATCCTGGACAAATCAAGAAAACAGAACAACCAACCGTTGTTTTTTTAGCCCGTCTTGATCCTTATAAACGTCCTTGGTTATTTGTAGAAATTGCTCGTCATTTTCCTGATGTTACTTTTATTATGTTAGGAAAAGCTCATTTTGAAGGAAAAGGAGCATGGGAACCCACATCTTTGCCTAATAATGTGAAATTAATGGGTCATATTGGGGGCGCAGAAAAGGTTAAATTATTATCAGAAGCTTGGGTTTTAATTAATACTTCAATTCATGAAGGATTAGCAGTCAGTTTTTTGGAAGCCTTAAAATGTGAAACCCCTGTCTTAAGTTGTGTTGATCCTGAAAATGTGGTATCTCGTTTTGGTGTTTATGTTGGAAAATGGGAAGGAACAGGAGAAGTCGCTATCCCCTATTTTATTGAAGGATTAGAACGTTTACTGACTCAGCATAAATGGCGGACAGAATTAGGACAAAAGGGTCGACAATGGGTCACGGAAACCCATAACAAAGAAGAGTTTATTGCCGCTTTTAATCGCTTATGTAAAATAGCAAAAAAGGACTCTAGTCCCTAGATAATTTTGCTAAAGTTATGGAAGCAAAAGACCAGAGAAAAGGTTCGTTGACAACTTAAAAATAACCTGAGTTCGGGTTTAGGAGTTCCGAGGTTGGACTACTTAAGTCTCTAAATAGCTTTTGAAAATTGGCATTATCCCGAACTCACGTTACATTAACAAACATGAGTGTCATAGAGACATTGCATAGCTACCAACAGATTTATCAAAATAATAGGGCCTAAAACCTGGCTTTTAAAAGCGAAACGTTTTTGGAGTGAGGCATAAATCCTCGTTACAAAAACAACTTCTGTTCGCTAGAGCCGAAACGAACTTCTGACTTCTGACTTCTGACTTCTGACTTTGTTAAACCACGGCCTTAGATGCGTGTACCCTGGTTAACATTAATTACACTCTGAAAACAGACTCGAATTAAATAACCACACCAACTAACAATGCCTAATAATTTTAGTCCATCTTCTACAAGAAAAAAACGATCGCCCATTATATAATTATCTAAAATAGAGTAGGGCAATAAATCAATGGTAACTGAACCTCCAAAAAAAACAAAAGCTAACGCAAAAAGTAACCAATCAGTTCTTAAGATTATTTTTCTAAATTTCAAGAGGTAAAAGAACAAAGCTGCTGTATAAACCAAATAGACTCCTTTTTGAAACCCAGGGTAATCAATTTCATGAATCATAAAGAGATCATCGATTAAAAACATCAATGTAAATATCCCAGAATATAGAAAAAAAAGTAAAAAATAGTGAGGATTTTTAACCCGATCATGGCAGTTGGATAATAAAATAAAGCTAAAGAAGCAAATAGAAACAGTAGCAGACCATAATAAAATTCCTAAATTAGATAATAAACCAATTAAAGGACTAATTTGAGCGACTTGAGCCGGATCTCTAGTGAGATATGCTATGGAGATCCCTGTTTGCCAACGGATTAAAAAAAGTAAGGCTAACACAGCAAAGACAGGAATGTATAGTCGAATACAAATAGGTGTGATTGTTCGGAGTTGAGCAAAAAGCTTTGAGATCATAAATTCTTTCTTGCGACAGACGGATCAAACAAAATTTTAGTAAGGTTGATGTATTCTAGCTTACATTACAACCCCCTGTAATACCATTTTCCTGAAAGTTGGCTACAGATGAGGAAGTGTGGGAGGGGTGGGAGGTGTGGGGGGAGGAAAAATCTTGATCTGTAGTCTTACATTGTGGAATTGGTATCAATTTTCCGTTACTGAACCAAGAACTTATTTACTACGTAAGTTATACATGAACGATAACATAAACGATAACATCGTCCTTTTAATATTTTGTTACGATCAGTACCTAAGTAAGTTTACTTAAGTGATTATAGGTAAAACGTTCATGAGTAAGGGAAGGATCGCGGTTATCGGTGTGAAGGGTTTGCCGGCACAACAGGGCGGCATCGAACGCTATTGTCAACAAGTCTATCCCAGAGTTGTCCAACAAGGTTATCAAGTAGATTTGTACGCTCGCTCTAGTTACACTCAGTCCTCTAGTTATATCAGTTATTGTCAAGGGGTTAGAGTCATTTCCCTTCCTTCCTTACCCATTAAAGGATGTGATGCTCTGCTTAACTCCCTAGTCGCCATGATAATAGCTATTTTTGGCAATTATGATATCATCCATGTTCATGCCTTAGGTCCGTCTTTATGGTGTTGGCTTGGCAAATTATTCACTAACGCCAAGATTATTGTGACTTGTCATGGATTAGATTGGCAACGGGCAAAGTGGGGAAAATGGTCTGCTCGTCTCATTCGTTTGGGGGAAAAAATGGCCGTTACCTGGGCCGATGAAATCATTGTGGTTTCTCAATTTCTTCGTCAATATTTTCAGCAAACCTATCAACAACCCACTCATTATATTCCTACGGCTCCCAGTCCTTATTGTACCGATGAGTCTCCTCAAACCTATCTCCAATCCTTATCCTTGGAACCGAAAAAATATATTTTGTTTCTCGGTCGCTTAGTACCAGAAAAACGCCCCGATCTCCTCATTCAAGCCTTTCAATGTTTACAACCCGAAGGGTGGAAACTGGTACTTGCAGGAGGTCATAGTGATACTGAAGATTATTATCTCCAATTAAAACAAGCGGCTCACAATAATCCAAATATTTATTTTACAGGAGAAATTCAAGGGCGCTTATTATCAGAAATGATGAGAAAAGCCGGTTTATTTGTGTTGTCTTCTGATCTAGAAGGATTACCTTTGGTATTATTAGAAGCCATGCAAGAAGGAATCCCTGTGGTTGCTAGTAATATCGCCCCCCATCGACAATTAATCGGCAGAGATCGCGGTTTATTGTTTAAGAAAGGGAACCTCAATGCTTGTGTTAACTGTTTAGAAATGGCTTTGAATTCTCCTCAAAAGTTAGTAGAACTGTCAAAAAATGCCCAAACTTATGTTAAACAACATCACAACTGGGATGATATTGCCTCTAAACATCTCTCCATTTATAACCGTCCCCGCAAAACCCTGGATCTCAGACAACAAGAGTCTTCTTTCTCAAACGAACTGACCTGAAATGTCGATCAACTCCACTACATTTTTCCCTTGAGTCCAGTAAAATTGTTGAAGGTTCAATTTAGAGAGATACTTGGGAACAATCGATATGGATATTCGCGGAACCGATACCCCTTGGTTAGATTGGAGTGGAGATGCGATCGCCTTGGGGTTCTTTGAAAACGAAACAACCTTAACAGGGGAATTAAGCCAGTTAGATGAAAAAACGGGAGGAACCCTAGCAGAATTAATCGAAGAAGCAGAATTTGAAGGAAAAGCCGGTAGTAGTGCGGTGACTCGCATTGGTGGCAATAGTCCCATCCGCAAACTCATTTTAGTGGGTTTAGGGAAAGCCGATGAATTAACCTTAAATACCCTGCGTTTAGGGGGGGCTACCGTGGCCCGTTTAGGAAAAAAAGAGAAGGTAAAAAGCTTAGGGATTCAGTTCCCTGCGCCTAATTATGATGCCGCCTCAACCACAGCAGCGATCGCAGAAGGCATCATCCTCTCTTTACATCAAGATAACCGGTTTAAGTCCGAACCCGAAGACAAACCCTTAAAACTCGAAACCGTTGACATTTTAGGGGTTGGAGACCAAAGCACAGCCATCCAACAAGCTCAAACCGTCTGTTCTGGGGTGATTTTGGCACGGGAATTAGTGGCCGCCCCCGCCAATGCGATTAACCCTGTCACCTTTGCCGAAACCGCCCAAGAAATCGCCCAAGACTACGGTTTAGACATCGAAATTTTAGAACAAGATCAATGCGAAGCGCGAGGAATGGGGGCATTTTTAGGGGTGGCCAAAGCCTCCGATTTACCCCCGAAATTTATCCATATGACCTATAAACCCAGTGGGACCCCTAAACGAAAACTGGCTATTGTGGGTAAAAGTTTAACCTTTGATTCGGGCGGTTTAAACCTCAAAGTATCTGGTAGTGGCATCGAAACTATGAAAATGGATATGGGAGGCGGTGCAGCCACATTAGGGGCAGCTAAAGCCATCGGTCGATTAAAACCCGATGTGGAAGTTCACTTCATTTGTGCAGCCACAGAAAATATGATCAGTGGTAAGGCCATGCACCCAGGAGATATTTTAACCGCTTCCAACGGCAAAACCATTGAAGTCAATAATACCGATGCAGAGGGACGCTTAACCTTGGCTGATGCCTTAGTATTTGCCGAACAATTAGACGTAGATGCGATCGTTGATTTGGCCACTTTGACTGGTGCTTGTATCGTTGCTTTAGGGGATAATATTTCTGGGTTATGGAGTACCGACGAAACCCTGACACAAGAAATAAAAACCGCCTCTGAAGCAGCCGGGGAAAAGTTTTGGGCTATGCCGATGGAAGAGAAGTATTTTGAGGGGTTAAAATCTCCCATTGCTGATATGAAAAACACTGGACCTCGAGCCGGTGGTTCCATTACAGCAGCCTTATTCTTGAAGCAGTTTATTAAAGAGACCCCCTGGGCCCATTTAGATGTGGCCGGACCGGTTTGGGCAGATAAAGAAAATGGCGTTAATAATGCCGGTGCCACTGGGTTTCCTGTGAGGACTTTGGTTAACTGGGTATTGAATTCGTGAAATAAGAAGTGTGGGAAGGGATAAGATGACGAGGTGACGGGGTGATGGGGTGATGGGGGGAATATCTATCAATGATTTCTCCCAGTCTCCCAGTCTCCCAGTCTCCCAGTCTCCCCGTCTCCCCGTCTCCCCCTCTCCCAGTGCCTCAGGCAATACTGCCCCGTTTCCTAGCTTCTTTATAAGAGGTGCCGACATTTTGCAGGCCCACTCGAATCATTTGTTGTTCCAATAAGGCAAAAAAACGAACGCGATCGCCTCCACGGATAACGGCTTGGTTATGGGACTCAGCTAAAGCAACGGGATAGCCAAATCCTTTATTCACCTGTGCCAACATAATGCCCAACGCTTGATTTAACAACCCTGGATCTTCGACAACCCAAGTGGGCATTTCTACCCTAGCAATCTCTGTCCCCACATTAACGTAACAAAAATAGATGCGTTGGGCTTCATCGTAGAGATCAAGAATACGGGCTGAACTTTGCCAGAGAGGGCCTCGTTGTCCAGGTTGGAGATTTTCCCCCCATAAGGTGGTATCCCGTAAGGGTTCAATCACTTGACAAGGGGTTTTCTCTTCTCCAATATCTAAACAATTCATCGTACAGTTGGGGGTGTCAAAGGTGCAATTATGGAGACGTAAAAAGTTAACCCCTTCCACACTACGGGAGGCACTGAGATAGCCCATTAAAGGAATACGGGCTGCCCGTAATTGTTCCCACGCCTCTTGAATGGGGAGTAAAATCAAATCCCGCGCATCATGGGCTAATCCATCCAAAAACCAATAGACTAAAGAACCATCCACCATGGCCAAATTCGGTTCATGGTGGGCCCCTGGTGGGTTAACCCAACCGCAGGCCATTTCTGCTAAACATTGGGCTTCTAAAACGCTGCGACGATAGCCTAACCATTCTTCGGTGCGAATACCCCATTGCCGAGATACATAAAGGTCTTCGGGACGATAATATACCTCTGGTAAACTATCCAGCAACGGGTGTAAATTTTGTCCATAATGAAGCATTACTCGCCCCACATTAATTAAATAACAATAGGCGATCTCGTGGTGAGAGGGGGCAATTTGTGACCCGTCTGTAGCAAAGACACTATGGCTATTAGGAGGAGGGATAATTGGGATGCGAGTGTCTAACGGTTCAATAGGAATAGCCGCAGAAAAAATGAGGCGATCGCGCCAAGTTTGGTAACGTTCGATGAGTTCTTCTTGTTGACTTTGGGCTTGTTGTAAAATAGTTTTTGCCAATTCGAGACGTTGGGAACTCGCCGTCATTTCTTGTTGAAAATGTTGACTAATTCCTGGTATTTTTCCTGCCAATTTCGCAATGTCTAACATATATTTTTGTCAGCTACTTAGTTAATGGATATAAGGGGCAAAAAAATTTAATAAAGCATAACGATGACGGGATTGTATCCAAATTTTACCCGTTCCTTGAAAGTGACAAAAAAGATTATGCTCTCCGACGGTTCCTGTATGTAAACCTGAGACCGATAAATCTTTAACTTGTTTGATTTCATAATTCAGTGTATCTTCAAAAGCAACCAAATAACTCAGATTAATTATATAATTACCTTTCACTGAAACCTCTTGCATATTGCCATAAAAATTCAACCATAAATCTCCAGTGCCTAAGAGGTGTAAAAAGAAAGAATCTCGTTCACTAATTTGTTTAATAAGAGAAGAAGACATCACCTTTAGCTCAACCTTATCACCACAAGCCAAAAAAGAGAAAATCTGAGTAATTATGCCAACTTCTTGAGTTACAGTGTAGTGTTGGATGGCACCGAGAACATCAGGAACTAAACAAATACTACCAGGTAATTTAGGGGCTTTAACCTCATTAATACTTAAATTGGAAGCAAGAGAAAAATTCAGTTCTAATTGTAAAGAATGGGGAGTAATTATCTTCCCAATTTCCACAGAATTATCTTTAATGCTTAAGCTAGATGTTTTTACGAAAACCTTTTCTAAGGATTTTAAATTAATCATTAAGTAGGAAGCTTCTGGATGATTGTCAATTTGGTAATCAAGGGGTCGATAATTTGTCATATCAACTTTACTTTCCGTTTAATTCCGTAGCAATTAAATGTCCCCAATCCTTTGCTTGATGGGTTTGACAATATAATTTACCTCTTCCTGTAAATTTTATGAATAATTTTGGTTTACGCCACCAAGTAGGTAATCCTTTTATGTTTAGGGGAGTGATTTCATATTTTAAACTATTTTCAAACGCCACTAAATTGTCAAGATTGACCCAATAATCCCCCTGAACATCAATGGCATAAATCGCGCCCAATCCATTCAATAGCACTTGACCTTTGCCCGCTACACTTAATAGGGTTAAATAGGGATAATGAGCAGGCAATTTCAAATCTGAAACCCCAAAAAAAAGATCCATAGTTCCACTACAAGCCAAGTAAGCTGAAGCTACCATAATTAATTTATAATCAGTAATTTCATGAAGAATAATATTACCCATCATGGAAGGAGCTAACCAAACCTCATTTTTATCCCCTAGTCCCCGAAACTCCGTCAAAAATAGGGATTCCGTCCCCATTGTCCCTTGAGTTTGCGAGTTGCTTTTTGGTACACTGCGACGAAAGGTGGTATTGATCTTAATATTCCCTCGCATAGCAACCAAAGTTCCTGCTTGAGTGATAATAAGTTCATCATTCTTTAAAAGGATACGAGCCATAGCACTTTCTCGCTCGTCTAGAATTTTAACTTTCATCGAAAATTTTGGGTCTGAAACCCCGTCCTTTAGCGGAGCGCAGGACGGCTTTACGATTTAAGTCTAACATACTTACAAAAGATGTGTTAAAATGTGAGGTATGAGAGAACGTGCCTATAAATTTCGCTTTTACCCAACCCCCTCGCAAGAAAATCTCTTGCGACGGACAATAGGGTGTGTGCGCTTAGTGTATAACAAGGCATTAGGGGTACGCACTGAGGGTTGGTATGAAAAACAAGAAAGAATAGGTTACACTCAAACGTCAAGCTTGTTAACTGAATGGAAAAAGCTTGAAGATTTGGATTTTCTTAACGAGGTTAGTTGTGTTCCATTGCAGCAATGTTTAAGACATCTTCAAACAGCTTTTTCCAACTTTTGGGCTAAACGAGCAAAGTATCCTAACTTTAAGAAAAAGAGGAATGGAGGAAGCGCAGAATTTACCAAGTCAGCTTTTAAATGGAGGGACGGCAAGCTATTTTTAGCTAAAAGTAAAGAACCTCTAAATATTGTTTGGAGTCGTTTTTTTCCTCAAGATTGTATCCCTTCTACAGTAACCGTTAAACTTGACCCATCGGGACGCTGGTTTGTCTCAATTTTAGTTAAAGACCCAAGTATTAAGCCATTACCAAAAACAGGTAAACAAGTAGGAATTGATGTCGGGATCACCAGCTTAATTACTACTAGCGACGGAGAAAAAGTAACTAACCCCAAACAATTTAACCGCTTATATAAAAAGCTAAGAAGAAAGCAGAAGGATTTGAGTCGGAAAATCAAAGGCTCAAATAACCGATATAAAGCTTGTTTAGAAGTAGCTCAAGTACACGCTCGAATCAAAGATGCTCGTACCGACTTTCTTCACAAGTTAACCACTAAACTTGTTAGAGAAAATGATTTAATCGCTATTGAAGATTTAGCCATTAAAAATATGGTTAAAAACCATAAACTAGCTAAATCAATTAGTGATGCTAGTTGGGGAGAATTTAACCGACAGCTAGAATATAAATGTGAATGGTACGGCAAACAATTAGTCAAAATTGACCGCTATTTTCCCAGTAGTAAACGCTGTGGAAATTGTGGTCACATTGTAGATAAGTTACCGTTAAATGTTCGTGAGTGGGAATGCCCTAAATGTGGCACTAAACATGACCGCGACATCAACGCAAGTAACAATATTTTGGCCGCAGGGCAAGCGGTGTCAGTCTGTGGAGC
>JAAUYH010175243.1_pt1 | contig 17426 bp, 12 predicted proteins | sample 7278061 | NCBI WGS metagenome assembly JAAUYH01 (sample SAMN14350203, study PRJNA611818) | marine sediment metagenome | isolation source: surface marine sediment (0.6m) | place: French Polynesia: Moorea | collected 2018-08 | reverse complement strand
GTGGTCGACGATATCGCCATGAATCGCCGGATTTTGCACGATGCGCTCACTCAATGGGGCATGGAGGTGAATACCGCGGCCTCGGCGGACGAGGCACTCAAGCTCCTCGGCATCCGCAACCAAGCGCTGGCCCACCATGTCGACGATGTCGATGTCGCCGATGCCGCCGACCCTGCCCGCACAGGCTCGTCCGGCGCCTCAGACAGCGCGTCGTCGGACGCGTCGGACGCGTCGGACGCGTCGGATGCGTCGGATGCGTCGGACGCCGTGGTCGCCGGGCGATTCGACATCGCCCTACTCGATCGGCAGATGCCCGACGTTGACGGCATTGCCCTGGCGCGTCAGATGGCCGCGGATTCTGCGACCGCTTCGATTCCGCTGATATTGACCAGTTCTCTCGGCGATAAAATTGATCGGGACTCCGAGATCTTTGCCGCCTATATGAGTAAACCTCTCCGCTACGACACCATGAGGCGGACGTTGATTGAGCTTTTGCGTGAGCGATCGCCGCACGCGGCCGAGGCCCTTATCCACAAGGGGCACTTGGCGGCTGCCAATGAATCCCTGCGCATCCTATTGGCCGAGGATAACCACACCAATCAGAAAATCGCATTGAAATTGCTATTGCGCCTGGGGTGTCGGGCCGACGCTGTGGCCAATGGCACCGAAGTCCTATCGGCCATGGACAACGTTCCCTACAATGTCATTCTCATGGATGTGAATATGCCCGAGATGGACGGCATTGAAGCCACGCGCCAAGTGCGCGCGGCGCATCCTGCGCGGCAGATCTATATCGTCGGGATCACGGCCCGGGTGATGAAGGGAGATCGCGAACGCTGCTTGGACGCCGGCATGGACGATTACGTGGCCAAGCCGATACGGCTGAACGATCTAGCCGGCGTTCTCGAGCGCGCGCAAACGTCCATTGCCGGGAGGCAGGCTTCCTAACGGCCCAACGGCCCCTTCATAAGTAGCCCCAAGTAGCGAAGTAGCCAAGTAGCCTATCAATGGCAGCCTGCTTGTCATTGCCTGTTTATCTCTGCCTGTTGGGCGGCCACTGTTTGGGTTCCAACATCCCCCCGCGCATGTGGGTCGGCCGGAGATGGGCGACGGACCGCGGTGGCGCCATGATGGTGTGCAAAATCAAGGCGTCACGGCCCGTCACCGGGGCGGCCTGTAGTCCGAATGCCGGATCTGGTCCCTCTGCCGACCGCGTGCGCGGCCCGCGGTGACCGGGCCGCGTCTTGTCGTAGTCGCTGCGGCGATCGGCTGCACCAATGATGGCGGTGAGGGCGGCCTCGATAAACTCCTCGCTGCGCGCGGGGTGACTGTGCCACGCCAGCACAGCGCCGGCCACGATGGCGCGGGTGCTATGGTGAAGGGCCGCCGTGGTCGTTGTGTTTGGGGATTGACCGATTACTAGGGCTTCTTGTACCCGACGAATCTCGGCCGCGATGTGGGGGCCGTAGTCCAAGCCGGGGATATCGCGGAGCGCATGGCCGTCTAGGCCCTCGTTGCCGTCGCGATATAGACTGGTCACCAATTCCGCCGCCATATCGAAGAACACCTCGACGGGAATGCCGACAACGCCCTCTTGTACGGGCAGCCATAGCGCATCTTGCTCACCATGAATCTCTGCCCACTCGGCCGTGATCGCGCGACCCGCCGCATCTTCGCCGAGGAGCTGCAATGCATGGGCGCACAGCTGTACCCGAAGCAGCCGCGGCGGATGTTCGTCGTAGTGTGGCAGGTGGTCGGGGCCCCAGGTAGTGGCCACCGTGGCCGTGTGCTGCGGAGCATGGGGCTCGGCAAACAGGCTCACCATGGTGTGGCCATAGGCGGGCCCCATCATCATGACGCCGACGAGGTCGCAGAAGATTTCTTCAAACCACACCCCGAGGAGGCGGCGCAGGTCGCTGGCTTGCAGGCCGCCAGCGTCGTTGTTCACCGAAAGGATATCTTGGCCGCCATTCTCACTCAGGAGGCCGAATTGGGCCCGCATGCGGTCCTCGGCATGGGTGGTGGCGGCGAGAAAGTCATGGCCGATTTCATGGGCCACGGCCGGCCACCAGCGGATGTCGCGAAAAAAGCGCGGCGGCAGAAATAGCGGCGCGACCCCGGTAGGAATAAACCCGGTCCACAGGCCGAGCTCAAATGGGCCGATGATGGTCACAGGGTCGGCACTGCTGAGCTCAAAGCGGTTGGCGCGGGCAAAGTCGAGGAGCGGTTCGTAGCAGGCCCGTGCGATCTCATCGGCGTCGCCCAGCTGCTTGCGCCATCGCGGATCGCGGCGCTGTTTGACCAGCACCTCGGTGGCGGTCGCGACGACGTGCAGACTTTCGAGTCTCTGATAGAGCATAAGGGCCCGAATCGCGGGGTCATCCGCGGGATCGCCTGCGGCGTCATCATGGTCTATGCCTGCCGCCGCGCTGTTCTCGTCGTCTACCGCCGATAGGGCACGCGCGAGCTGCGGCAAGAGATAGTCATCAATGACGACGGCAACGCGCCGGGTGGCCGGGTCAATGCGTGCGGATTCGAGCAGCTCTTCGGCGCGCTGGCGCATGTCGGCAATGCGCGTGCGTGCCATCTCGGGATCCCATTGCCACGCCGACGCGGGCAGGGAAAATAGCGGATCTGGATGGAATCCGAGCCCGGCGTCGGCCTCTGCATCGGGCGAGGGCCCGGTGTCGACGGTGTCGAGATCGCGTTTGCCCTCGAACCGTCGGCGCAACAAGTTGATGGCAAAGAGGGCGACCAGAATCAAAATCTGGATCAGAAATTCCGAGATCGTACTCAGGGCTTCCATACCCGCTAGCTCCCTTGGCCCGGCGTGTCGTCGCTATCATGTGGGCCGCCGTCACTGCCATCTGGGCCGCCGTCACCGCCATCTGGGCCGCCGTCCGGCGTGGCCTTTGCGGCCCCATCATCGGGACGGGGCGCAGAATCGTGATCGGGCCGGTAATGAGAATAGACCGATACCGTGGGCCGCTCACCGACCGCGCGGCCGATGATGAGGGCCCGCGCCAGCCTGTCTGGCCGATGCAAGTACGCGCTGAGCAGCGAGCGAGCGTCGTGTTTTTGCGTCATCGCCCACGCTCAAGATGGCTGCTCACCGCCGACATCGCCCGGGTCGCCAATGGTCTTGCGCATATCGGTATCGGCGATGACGTTCTTCATGTTGTAGTAGTCCATGACCCCCAGGCGCCCCTTGATGAGGGCCTCGGCCATGGCCTTGGGCACCTGGGATTCGGCCTCGACCAGTCGCGCCCGCATCTCGGCCACCTTGGCCACGTTTTCCTGCTCCACGGCCACCGCCAGGGCTCGCCTAGCTTCCGCGCGGGCCTGTGCCACTTGTTTGTCAGCCTCGGCCTGTTCGGTCTGCAATTTGGCGCCCACGTTGGCGCCCACATCGACGTCGGCGATATCGACCGAGAGAATCTCAAACGCTGTGCCAGCATCCAGACCGCGCGAGAGTACAGCTTTGGAAATGCTATCGGGGTTTTCCAATACCCGCTCGTAATTTTGCGCCGAGCCAATGGTCGACACCACCCCTTCGCCCACCCGGGCCAGGACCGTGGACTCGCCCGCGCCGCCCACCAGCCGTTCCAAGTTGGTGCGCACCGTGATGCGGGCAATGCAGTACAGCTGAATGCCGTCTTTGGCCACCGCCGACACCTTGGGGGTCTCGATGACCTTGGGGTTGACCGACATCTGCACTGCCTCAAAGACATTGCGCCCAGCCAGGTCAATGGCGGCGGCGCGTTGAAAATCCAAGTCCATGTTGGCCTTATCGGCCGAGATCAGCGCATTGACCACCGCCTCCACGTGACCGCCGGCCAAATAATGCGATTCCAGTAGATCGACGTCGATATCGAGACCGGCCTTGACCGCCGCAATGCGGGCGCCGACCACTTCGTCCGGCGGCACCCGGCGCAGACGCATGGCGATCATGGTCATGATGCCGACGCCGGCATTGGAGGCTTTGGCCGCGATCCACAGCCTGAGCGGGACCAGGTACATCACCATGATCAAGGCCACCAGGGCCGCCGCGCCCACGAGGATAATGGATAGATCGAGATTGCCCAGTTCTGTCATGGTTGCTCTGCTTTGTTTGTGGCCTGTGCTTGGTTTCCGTCGCCATGTTCATCGACAAGGTTGGCGGCTTCAACAACCACGCGGTTGCCGCTCACGTCAATAATGCGCACGCGGGTGCCGATTTCGATATATTGTCCATCGCTGATGACGTCGATGCTCTGATCGTCGATTTCGATCGCGCCGCTGGGGCGCAAAGGAGTGAGGGTGGTGCCCGTGCGTCCATGCAAGTCGGCCAGGGCGGGATCGGCGGCAGAACCGCTCGTGGTTGCTTGCAATACCATGGATTTGCCGGTGCGTGTGCGGGGCAGATACCAAAATAAGCCCAGGGCGCCGAGAGCGCTGCCGCCAATTGCCAGACCGGCGATGGTCGCCGGCAGCTCGGCCAGGGCCACGTAGCCGGCGCCGAGCAGCGATACCGTTCCGAGAACCCCCATAAAGCCAAATCCCGGCAATACCAGTACCTCAACCGCAATCAGGGCCATGCCTAAGAGCATAAGGGCAACGACGACAAATACCGCAGTCATACTGCATCCTCCTCGCCGGCCTGGCGCTCGGCGATGTTCTCGGCCTTGGCCTTGGCCTTGGTCACCACCAAGGAAAAGCCGCGGCTCTTGCGGGCGATGACGTCGCTGCCGGCGGCGATAAAGCCGCGCTCGGCCACCGCATCGAGGCGCTTGCCGGCAATGCGCACATGGCCCGCGGGGCGCAGATCGGTCAGCGCGACGCCGCGGCTGCCGATGAGGCCGCGATGGGTCGCCACGCTCTGCTGGGCCGCATGACCCGAGACCGTGGTCTCCAAGAGCAGACGTTTGCCCAAGCGGGTCTCGGGCAGGGCGCGAAACGAGGCAAACGCCAGCACCGCGGTGAACGCGATCGAGCCGAAGACCACGGCGACGGCCCGCGTGACCCATCCGGCCTCCCACTGGACCACGAGGGGCACCTGATCGAAGCGCAAAAGCCCCAAGACCAGGGAGGCCACGATACAGATGAGGCCCAGGACCCCGGGCAGGATATGGCCGGGCATAAATATTTCCACCGCCAATAAGGCCGCTCCCAGGGCAAAGAGGAGAAATTCTTCCAAGCCGGCCAGATCGACAATGTGATGGCCGAGGAAAAACAGCATGAGGCAACCGATACCGATGGCGAGCGGCACCGGACTGCCACCGGTATACATGCCGATCATGAGCCCGAGCATGCCCACGCTCATGAGTAGACCCGACAGCGTGGCGCCGGTGATGATGCTGGCGACGATTTCGGCCCAGCTCCACTCGGCATCCATGCGGCTGTGGGCGCGCTGTCCCTCGCCGTAACCGAGGGCAAAAATGGCGTCTTCCATGGTGGCGGCCTCGGCGCTGGCGATGCCGTAGGCCAGGGCCTGCTTGCCGTCGAGGGTGAGCAATTTGCCAGCTTCGCTCAGGCCGGGAATTTCATGGGCGGCATCGACCATGGCCTCGGCGATATCGCCATCCCGGCCCCGAGCTTCGGCCGTGGCCCGCATTTCCTGCCGCATGTACGACACCACCTTTTCATCGGTGGCCTCCATCTTGCCGCCCTGCATGGTCACCGGCATGGCCGCGCCCATGGTGGCGCCTGGAGCCACGATAATGACGTCGGTGGCAAACGCGATCAGGGCGCCGGCCGAAATGGCGCGCGGGTGGATATAGGCCACGGTCACGGCTTGCCGTTGACGCACCGATAGCACCGCATCGCGGATGGCCACCGCCGCATCCACCCGGCCGCCAAAGGTGTTGATGTCTAGCATCAAGATGTCGCCGGGCCCGAGGGTGTCGATTTGCCTATCGACAAAGGCCGCCATGCCCAAGCTGACCTCTTCATGGAGCTTGGCCACGACGATGCGGGCCGGATCGGGCAGCTCGTCGGGGAGGGCCATGGGGCCGGGCTGGGCCGCGGGCGCGGTCTCGGCCGTGGTTTCTTCCGTAGTTTTGGTGTCCGGTGCCGCGGCCTTTGGCGCTGTAGCGGCGTCCGGCGCCGCGGCCTTCGGCGCTGCAGCAGCGCCCGGCGCCGCGGCCTGGGCAGGGCGCGCGTTGCCGCTGCCGACCGCGCAGGTGAGGGCCGCGATCGCGAAGGTGGTCAAACATAGATGAGAAGGTGTTGCCATAGGAGGATTCCTCCATGACAACCGTAGCACTTTGCCGTCGGCCGTGGTCGGCTTGCCGTCACCTTACAGTCAATAAAGTTCGCCATCGGCCCACGCGGTCGCCGCATTCAGCCACCGCCGCTTACGCCACGACACCAGCACACTGGTGTATAGGTACATCGGCGTGGGAACTAGTGTTGGCCGCTATCGCAGGTCGTAGCGATGCGATAGACCAATAATGTGGGTATCGGCGTCGCTCATCTCGCGGTCAAAGCGATAAAAGACCTCAATGTCGTGGTTGCCGGCCGGCAGCGTTGCCCCCGCCGTAGAGCGCCACTTGCCCATGCTGATACCGTCGCCGTCGAGGGCGGCAAAGAGCTCGATACTGGCGAATACCTCAACATCCTTCAGGTCGAGTATCAGTCGTAGGCGATTGCGAACCCCATGGTCCCAGCGCCATCCATCCCGCGTTTGCACCGCGGTCTCCTGCAGCCGCACGCGCGCCTGCAGACGCAGGGGAGACCAACGCCATAGGCGCATGCGCCCATCGATGGCAAAGCGATGGCGCCAGCGAGTGTCGCCCTGTCGGCGCCGCGCTTCCGCGCGATAGCTGCCGCCGAGACGCAGCCACGTAAATGTCGATACCTTGCCCCGGAGTTCGGTGAGGATGCGCCATGGGTCGCCGCTCTGGTCCACGCGGATCTGCTGCCGCAGGGTCAAGGCGGCATTGTCGCGCACGCGCACGCGCACCCCGGTATCGGACCATACCTCCATATTCGATTCAGCATATGCTGCGTTCGACACCGCCGCCGCACCGGCGCACACCGCCGCGGCGACGAGCACGATGAACCATCCCGAGGCCCTCATAGCGATCTCGGTTCCCCGGGCACTGGTCCCGACTGGCAGTATACCGTGATTTGCGCCGTGTCGCGCAGCAGATCGACATGGTCGATGTCAAAGCGCTGAATGACGAGTCCAGTGCGCTCATAGATATCCTCGGCAAACTCGTCTTCGTATCCCGGCGACAGCAGGGCCAATTTGTCATATACAACGGTCTTGCGCTCCACGTGGTGCCTGCGTCGGCGGTACTCGAACGCATACGTACCGGCGATGATGGCGCCGTTGATGGCCATGAGCTCGGCAAAGCTCACCTTGTTATTGGCCACCGCGTTGAGAATGGCGATACCGATCACGACAAAGAGATAGGTGAGATCGCGGATGCGAATCGCCTCGGTCCGATAGCGGAGTACGCCAAAGACCGCGAATAGGCCCAGAGCAAATCCGAGCTCGATCGGCACTTTGCGCAGGAGAAAACACAGCGAAAACGTGATCAGATTGAATGCAAAGTAAGTAAAGACATGCTCGTTCCAGCGATACAGGCGCACGTACACGTAGCGAATGACGATGGCGGTGGTGGCCATATCGATGCCCAAGCGCAAGAGCAGGCGGGTGAGGCCCTGCGGGTCGATGAACGCATCGAAGCCCAGCAGATTGAGGGCAAATTGCGAGATAGATTCAAGCATGGCGACACCTCTTGAGTTCGCGGAGTGCGGGTAAAAAGCGCTGGACGCGGTCGCTGAGACCCAGGGCCACCACGGCCGTGCAGTATTTGCTCACGCGAAACGGGCGCAGACCCGCGGTGCGAAATGCCCGCATGCCCACGGAGTTGGCGTCGAAGCGCGGTTGTTTAAGTTCGGCGATGACGATATCGGCAAACGATGCTGTACGTTGCCGCGCGTGGGCTGTGAGGCCCAAGTCCAGGGTAATGCGTTCGGCCGCCTCGGTGGCGACCAGGGTGATGCGAGGAAAGTCCAGCGTCACCACCGGAGCCAGCGCCGATGGTGCCAATCCCAAGCGCGCGTGCAGGGCCACGGCTTCGCCGACATCGAGCATGGGCGTGGTATATGGGTGCGCATCGCCAGCGGGCGAGCGGGTTCGTGATTGAGTAAGCGGTTGGTCGGCCGATTGCGCAGCGAACGCCCGCGGCCGGCGCCATTTATCGGTGCGATCGTCGCGGCCCTTGGTCTTGATTTCAAAGTACGCCACGCGGCGGCGCAAGTACTGGCGGATGCGCACCTTGTGGCGCGGGCGGCGCCCGCGGCGGTGATCGTGAAACATCTGCATGTCTGCGGTGTCGAAATACACGCTGCGGTAGCGGCCCAGCACGTGGCCGGCGTGGCCCACGAGGGCATAATGCGGTCTGAGTGCCCGGAGAATGAGCGCCAGCTGGGCCCGGGAACAGACAAACTTGGTATCGACGCGGCGGAGAAGTGCGTTTTCCTTGAGCCGGGTCTCCGAGGCCCAGGCAAAGCCCTCGAGTTGCGCCGGCAACCGCTCGGCGGCCCGCTCGGGGGCCCAGGGTTGGTCGTGCGCGGCGGGCGCTGCCACGTGCAGGTCGGCATGGGTCGACGCGTACCTCATGGATGGAGCTCGCCCGCGAGTTCGCGCGTGGACTGGACTGCACTGGGTTGCTTGACAACTGCTTCGGTCGCTTGCCGCAGCGATGCCAGGGTTTCGCGCAGCCGGCGCACACCCCTAGACCAGGAGTCAAGGGACGGGGCGCGATCGTCATTGGCTACGAAAAAGGCGATTTGCTCCTCGTATGCATCGAGCTTGCTATTGAGGGCATCGAGCCGGAAGGCGCCGTCGAGGAGCAACTTGGTGGCGTCCACGTAGCGAACCCAGAGCACGGTGCTGGCGGTGCGCAGCAGCGGATCGCAGGCCGGGGACAGGATGAAGATATCGTCGTAGGCCGGCAGCCGGATGGGGTCGCACGACTCGGGCACCACATTCCACAGCGGTTGCTCCACACCAAAGGCGTCTTCAAAGGGGTTGGGGAACGACAGCGATAGGTCCATGTCCCAGGGAATCAACCACACTTGGTCGCGCTCGGTCTCCTCGTACCAATAATAATTGTGCGAATATTCTTGCCCCTCCCAAAACACGCGATTGACGATGCCGTCCCAATTCTCGATGGCGCGGTCCACGGCGAGATAGGCCATGAGCGTGTCCACATCGAGCCAATCTTCGAGTACGCCGGCCACGGCGGCGTCGTCCTCGGCCGCCCGCAGCGCCTCGGCAAAACGCATCATCCGCGACACATCGGCATCACTGCCGCGATTGGTCTTGAGCGCTTCGATGTAGGCCTCTTCGTCGTCCGATACCGGCCACACTTCTTTGTATACGTTGCCCTCGCCGTCGGCAAAGCGGTCGCGGGCAAAGGAGCCGTCGATCTGCTCCACCAGGGCAAATAGGCCCATGGGCTCGCCGTTGACCTCCAACCAGGCGTGGGTGGCCCGCGGCGCCGGCACGCCGGATTCGCGGAACAGCGAATACGCCAGCCGCTCGCGCATCATCGATACATCGTTGATCATCGAATGAAAGTTGAGTCGCTTGATGCCATGAAAGCGCAGGTCTTTGTCGTATTCGCTGAACTTGAGCTTCATCGACAACTTATCGCACAGCAGCTCGCCCGTGTCCTCGTCCACGCAGGGCTCAAGGGTGCCGCCGCTGCCCTTGTAGCGCAGGCCGATGGGGCCGTATTCGCGGCCCTCGAAATGCAGGGTGGCGGGCACATATTCTTCATCGAGAGCGCTGGCGTTAAGAAGGTCCCAGTTGGCCTGGGAGACCTTGAGCTCGTAGGTGCGTATGGCCCCTTGGTTGAAGATATAGTCGGCGTCTATGCCGCTATCGTCATTAGGGGGTGGGTTGTCGGGAGGCACGTAGGTGGGGCCATCGTCGCCGCAGCCCGCGGCCAGTAAGGTGCTAGCGATGCAGGCGATGAGGCCTGCTTTGGCAAATTTGCTCAATCCGCCGACGGCGTCGGCAGAGGTATGTGTGCGTGAAAAGTACATGCACACAGCCTACGACCTCTGCCGCGCGATGCCGGTCAAGGTCTAGTCAAGAAATTGTCAAGGATGTCAAGAGTCTTGTGCGACGTGGTTTGCGCCCCATGGGCAGATTTGCCTCTATGCGCTAACATTCTATTGCGACGACCTCGTCACGCTGGGATCGCAAGGAAGGTGCCACCGGCATGTGTACAGTCGACCAACGTCATGGCCAGACTTGCTGGACGAACCCGACCCGACCCGAGCCCGTGGCGAGCCAGCTCGCCATGGCACTGAACCGACCGAGCGCGGTCACGCAATTGGCTAGAACAATTCCAAGACGACCCGAGGGCGTGCACGCAATTGGCTAGAACAATTCCAAGGCGACCCGAGGGCGTGCACGCAATTGGCTAGAACAATTCCAAGACGACCGAGCGCGTGCACGTAATTGGCTAGAGCAATCCCCACTCGACCGTGCGTGTCCCGCCCAACTGGTTGGAACAATCGCAAGTCGACCGAGCCCGTGCACACGATTGGCTAGAACAATCGCGCGTCGACCGAGCGGTCGCGGCCAACGCTGGGCAAAAACGACAACTCGGATCGTCCTTGGCCCTCAAGAGTGGGCGCCCGCGCGCGATCGCGTCTTTGCCGCATCGCGCCAACCGCTTGTGACAAATGCAAGGGCGGACACAATCGCACGTGCGCGGCCCCGCGTGCCTGATAGAATCGCGAGCATGGGTCAGCAACACATGAACGCCATCAAACGGCTGACGGGCTATCTCACCGAACTCATCAGCGAAACCAATGGACTGGCCCTAGAGGACACCTTGGAGCTGGCCGAGAATTCGGGCCTGGTCGAAGCCGATCCCGAGCTGAGCCAAATCGTGTACGACTTTCACGAACTCCTCAACGGCTTTCGCATGGACCGCGAGCGCATCGAGCACCTCTTGGCCCATCCCTTTTCTCAGGCCTTGGGCAATTTTTTGCGCGCCTTCCCCCTGCCGTATCGCGAAGAGCACATTCACCTTACCGGCTCCCTGGCCGCCGATTTCATTTACCCCCACCTCGAGCCCCTTCTCCATGGACCCAACCGGGCTCTCTACGAGCGCAAGATCACGGAAGTCTATGGCCCCGATAGCTGGCCCATCACTTCGGTTGCCGATGTCGAGCGCCTGATTCACCTCGGCGATCGCGACCGCTTCGAACGCTACCTGCGCATTCTCTATCTGCCCAAGCTCATCCTCACCAATCGCCAGATTCACAACGAAGCCGCCTATCACATGGCCAGTCGCCTGTATCACAACTACAACGTGGGCGCGATTCGGCTCAAATTTACCCTCTTTCGCGCCACCTCCGATTCGGCGGAACAGATTCCCGGCATCGAAGATCTGCGCCCAGAAGACGTGCTTCTTGGGCTCTACGACGGGTTCAAGCGCTTTCAAGATGAATTCTCGGGCTTTCAATTCATCCTCGCCCCCAGCTTTCGCAAAGAGACCAGCTTTTACGATAGCCGCACATTTCCGTCGAAGCGGGCCCATTTTGACGATCAGGTCAGGCAGATCCTCGATCTTCTCAAACGCTATCCCTACCTGCGCGAGCACGTGCGTGAAATCGATACCGTGGGCAATGAGCGGGGCTTTTATCGCAAGGTGCATTTTCAAGAAATGCGCACCGGTCTGCGCAAGCTCCAGGCCCGCGGCTTTGGCATCCGCAGCCATCACGGCGAGACTTGGGACACCCTGCGCCAGGGCATTCAGGCCGTGGATAACGCCATGAATATTTGGCACGTCGACGCCATCGAGCACGGCCTCAGCCTGGGGGTCAATCCCAATTACTATTTCCACAGCATGCTGCAGCGGGTGATGAAGTGGAACCGCCGCGGCGAGGCCGTGCGCGCGGGCTCTTTGGAGTACGCCGAGCTATTGGGCATGGACTGGAATGGCCGCGACAGCATTCGCGATAAATTGATTGCCGGCGAGCGCCTCGACGATCGCGAAATCAACCGTTTCACCAAGGCCAAATTTCATACCGCCCGCGAAATCGAGCACTATCAGCACGACGTACTCAATCGCATGATCGACAACCGGCTATCGCTGATCGCCCTGCCATCGTCCAATATGCGCCTCACAGGGGCGTTTGAGGACTATAAGGACCATCCGTTTTCGTGGTGGGAGAAAAAGGGGCTCAAGCTCGGCGTGGGTACCGACAATTACTTGACCCTCGGTACCAATTACATCCGCGAGATGTTGATCTTGCTGTACACCGACCCCCTGGAGCTGAAAATTACCAAACTCCTCATCATCACCACGGGGGAGACCCGCCGCGGCTATATCAGCCATTTGCTGTGGAAGATGCGGCGCAAATTTCCCTTTACCGCGTCCGCGACCGCGCCCAAGTAGCTGGGTTGGCTCAATCGGTTTCCAGCACTGCAACGCGGGCTTCTCGGGCCAGGAGGCGGGCACGGGTGCGCGCAGAAATCGACTGCTCGACCAGGTCCGTGATGCGCGCGCGCTGCGCGGCATCGCGGGGAATCGGCAGCATCAACTCGCGTATGCGCGCGCCCAGGCTATCGATGATGTCCTGGGTGAACTGTTTGGCGCGCACTTGCCGCTGCACCGTGCGCGAGCTGAGGATGGCCAAGAGCAAGTAGGCGTTGAGGTCGATGTTGTTGGCGTGCACGCGGATTTTGTACAGATGGCTCTGATACACGATCTCGGTGTCGTGTTCGGTGATAATGGCGCAATTGCCGATGAGGTAGCTGCCGTCTTTGACCATGAGGATATCGCCGGCTCGAACGTCCTGCTTGTCGCTGAGCTCGTCGTAGAACGCGCGATCGATGCATTGCTTGGGGTGGCTGTGAATCTGCCAGTTGCTCAAGTCCGAGGTGCGCACAAAGGGAATCTCGCCGGTACCATAGGCGAGCTTGCCCGGTTCGTCCCCGGTGGCCAGCGATACAATGCCCCGTTCGACGAGCTCGGCCACGCTCACGATGTCGTGGCTCGCCGTCAGCGTCGCCAACATGGCATCGACGCTCGGATCGTAGTAGCGGGGGCAGAGAATGCCGCTATCGAGCCGCTCGCTAGGGACCGGAAATCCCAGGGGCGAGGTGTCTATCGCCCGGCCGCGGCGATAGTCGCGCAAGCGGGCGGCAATGGTGGGCAAATCGTTATGCGGGATCGCGCGGGCGCGCGAATCGTGACCGCACCACTTTGCTTCGGCCATAAATACGTGCCTATGGTTGTGGCCGCGGTTGTGGTTGTTGTCGTTGCTGTGGTTGTGGCGCCGGGCGATGACGATGCAGGTCTTGGTATGGGTGCCGCCTTTGCCCGAGGTCTTAAATAGCACGTCCGGCATGCCGATGACGGCTTCCACGTCACAGTGGGTGCGCAAATACTGGACCACATAACGATAGCTGCGATTGGACACCAAGCTCTCGGGCACCACCATGCCCAAGCGACCGCCGGGCCTCAGCAGGCCGATGCAGCGCTCGACAAAGAGCACTTGTGGCGGCACGCTGCGGCGCAGGCGTTTGGTGGCCGCCATGCGCGCGCCATCTGTGCGCCAATGCCGCGCCAGGGCAAAGGCGGCGAGCACTTCTGGATCGGCAGCAATTCGTTTGCCAAAGGGCGGATTGCTGATCACCACGTCAAAGCCGGCCAGCGGTACCCTGCCGGCAATCGAGGCCCCGTCGGCGTTGCGCAGGGCCAATGCGTCGCCCAGGAGCAGCTGCGGAGACGCCCGCATCATCATGGACAGGTGGATATTGGCCAATTTGAGCAAGTAGGCGTCTTTATCAATGCCGCTCACGTGGCCGGCGGCCTGTGCGATCTCGTCCGGCGTAGCCCCCGAGGCCAGCCAATGGCGGGCCACCGCAGCCAAAAAACTGCCGGTGCCGCAGGCGGGATCGATAATGTGCTCGCCGAGAGTGGGCGCGAGCGCCGATACCAAGAGCTCGGCCACCGAGCGCGGGGTAAAATACTGCCCCAGATGGCCGCGGGCATCGGCGCCGACAAAGACCTCAAAGGCGTCGGCAATGGGATCGGTGGCGGTATCGAGTACTGGGAAGTGAAAGCCGCGAGCGATGGCGAGAATTTCACTATCTGCCAATTCGAGATCCTCTGTAGCCGGGTACAGCGAGGGGAAGGCGGCCTTGAGTGCATCAAAGGCCCGGCGCAGCCACGACAGCAGCGCGTCGTCGTCGAGGGCGCGGATTTGAGCTGGAGCAAAGCCGTGGCGGAGTTCCAAATAATGGCGACAAAAGATGCACTTGAGCAGCTCCTCAAGCAGCACTTCGCTGCGTGTGGCCCCGACATGGCGACCGGCTAGCCGATTGCGTACAACCTGCAAAAATGAACGGGGCGAATCTGCTGCAATCTCAGCGTTGGATGGGGTGTCCATGTGGGGCGTCATCCGTTTTCGTCGCAACGCGCGACGCGGAGCGTATCGCGGTCACCACCGTGATCCTGGCCGCCATTTTGTCCGTCATTCTGTCCCTTTGGGGACCCAGTCTGCACTGGATCCATGCCGGGGCCATTCGTTGCCGGTAGATAGTCTAACATGCTGTTATGTATCATCTTTTTTCTGCGCCTAGAATGGTGCAGCAACGTTGACGACCATGGGAATCTGTTCTAATGTTCAGATGTTGAAGGCGATGGAAGTGAAATCCTTACACATGAAAGTGATCGATGGGGACGCCTCAGGACCCATTCGACCACCGAGCCACCATGAGGGCAGTATCATGATGAAATATGCAAGCAAAGCAACCCATTCCAACCCGCATGATGTGAATTGTCTCTGCTCATGTCGCACATGTCGCTCTCCCCTAGACGGCATCGGCCTGTCACCGCGCCGAAGTGCGAGCGGGCGGGCGTAATTTCGATAACGCAATGCGTTGAAAACCGGGGTAAGCAACCGGCGTCGGTCATGGGGGTGAGCGGCGGGCGAGGGCCGGGGGCGCTGGTGTTGCCGAGGGCCGGTCACACCGGGCAGGGCGGCGGGGTTGATGGCAAAATACGCGCGATGTCATGCCCGCAGGCATGATCTCAGACGGCAATTCGGGTTAGACTCGGCGCCCATGATGCAGCAGCGCACGTTGGTCATGATTATGGCGGGGGGAAAGGGCTCGCGCCTCGGCCCCCTCACTTGTCACCGCTCGAAGCCGGCAATGCCGTTCGGCGGCCGTTATCGCATTATCGATTTCGTATTGTCGAATTTCGTCAATGCGGGATATCGGCGTATTCACGTTCTGACGCAATACATGGCCAGCAGCCTCATCCAGCATCTCAGCCGCAATTGGCAGATGGCGGGATTTGGCGACTATATCGAGGTGGTGCCGGCACAGATGCGGGTGGGGGAAGTTTGGTATCGGGGCACGGCCGATGCGGTATACCAAAACCTCAACTTGGTGCGGGATTCGCGCGCCGAGCACGTGGCGGTATTTGGCGGCGACCACATCTACAAATTCGATATCACGCAGATGGAGTCCATGCATCAAAACCATGGCGCGGACGTGACCGTGGCGGCCTTTCCGGTGCCGCGCGAGGAGGGCAATCAATTCGGCATCCTCGCGGTGGACGAAAACGGTCGCATGACCGACTTTGTAGAAAAGCCGTCCAATCCCCCGCCCATACCGGGGCGCCCCGACTGGTGTCTCGCCAGCATGGGCAATTATTTCTTCCGCTCCGACTTACTCGAAGAGGCATTGATCGACGACAGTGAGGACCCCTCTTCGCGCCACGATTTTGGCCATAACATTTTGCCGCGCATGCTGGCCCAGGGGGCCAAGATGATGGTCTACGACTTTGGCGGCAACGCCCTGGCCGGCGAGCCCGGTGGCGCGGCCCCGTATTGGCGCGACGTGGGCACGATTGAGAGCTACTTCCGCGCCAACATGGACCTGCGCGCCGAGCAACCGGAACTCAACATGTACAATCGCGCCTGGCGGATTCGCACCGCGCAGCGCGACTTTCCCCCGGCGCGTTTTGTCCGCGCCGACGGCCGCCCGTGCACGGTGGACGACAGCTTGATCTGCGAGGGATCCGTCGTGGCCGGATCCACCCTGCGCGAGGTCCTCGGCGGCTACGATTGTATGATTCAGGCCGGGAGCGAGCTCGAGTATTCGGTGCTCTTATCCGGTTGCGAAATCGGCGCGGGTTCGCGGCTGCGCCGGGTGCTCATGGACAAAAACTGCAAGATCGCGCCCGGGGTGACCATCGGTTACGATCCGGTCGCCGATCGCGAGCGCTTTCCCTTCATCTCCGACAGCGGCATCGTGGTCTTGCCCAAGGGCACCCACGTGCCGGCTGAAGGACCGATTCAATTCGCCTACGACATCGAATTTTTGCTGCGGCAGAGCGATGCTTCGACCAGCAAGGACATGGAGCGCATGGAGGGCAAATACACCGTGTCCGAGAGCAATCGCCACAGCTATGTATCGGCGGGGCCGCGCCATCGCCTGGTCGGTCGGCCCTCGGCCGATATGCTGTCCTCTGCGTATTCGACGGAAGAGTCATCGTGAGAATCGTCCACGTTGCTAGTGAGGTGACGCCCTGGTCGCAATCCGGGGGGCTCGCCGAAGTGGTCGGCGCGGTGCCCCAGGCGCTGAGTTCGCTCGATTCCGGGGTAGAGTGCGCCATTATTTCGCCCCTCTATCGACAAGTGCACGCGGCGGTGCAAAAGCGGGGGCTGGAACTCGTCCCCAGTGACGTGCGCGTAGAGGTGCCCCTGGCCGGGGAGAGCATCAGCGTGGGCTTTATGAGCCTGCGCCAGCCGGGGCGGCCCCCGGTCCACTTTCTCGACTATCCGCGATTTTTTGATCGCGAGGGCCTGTATCACGGAAGCGACGGCGTCGCCTATGGCGACAATGCGTTTCGCTTTGCCCTCTTATGTCGCGCCGCCATCGAAGCGGCGCCAGCCCTGATGGGCGATGTGCCGCAAGTGTTTCACGCCCACGATTGGCACGCCGGGCTGGTTCCGGTGTATTTGCGCATGCATTACGGCACCTGGGGCGCGGGGTCGGTATTCACAATTCATAATTTGGCCTACCAAGGCGTCTTTCATAAAGACCTCATGCCGCAGCTGGACTTGGAGTGGAGCGCCTTTACCAGCGATCTCCTGGAGTACTGGGATCAGGTTAGCTTTATGAAGGGCGGTGTGGCCTTTGCTGATGTGGTCACGACCGTGAGTCCGCAGTACGCGCGCGAGATTCTCGAACCCGATGGTGGCCATGGTCTGCACGACTTTTTGCGCTATCGGGCCGACCACTTGCAGGGGATCTTAAACGGCATTGATGACAGCTCCTGGGATGCGCGCTCCGATCCGGCCCTGCCGGCCCACTACGATAGCGCCACCCTGGTGCAGGGCAAGGCCACATGCCGCAAGGCGCTGCCCGAACTCGTCGGCCAGCG
>JAAUYH010051159.1_pt1 | contig 17440 bp, 2 predicted proteins | sample 7278061 | NCBI WGS metagenome assembly JAAUYH01 (sample SAMN14350203, study PRJNA611818) | marine sediment metagenome | isolation source: surface marine sediment (0.6m) | place: French Polynesia: Moorea | collected 2018-08 | reverse complement strand
GATGAAGGGGTTTGCTTGGAAATGTCCCTTAATGGAAATAGGATTAGATTCTTTAGAGCTTTTGGAACTCAAAGCACTTCTGGGAGAACATTTTGGCGTTAAGTTAGAACCAACGTTCTTTTTCCAGTATGGCACACCTGAAAGGATCAGTCGTTACTTTCAACATGGAGTAACAGTGGCAGAAAAAGATGTTAAACCATCATCGTTTCCATTATTTCCTCCGTTGATCCCTGATGAAGATGAACCCGAAATTGCCGAGGAGTCTGATACTAATGCGCCGCAAGTTAACAGTTCCCAAGAGGAAGAGATCGCCATTATTGGTATGGCGTGCCGATTCCCTGGTAGTGCCAATAGTCCTGAAGAATACTGGTCATTACTGCGTGATGGCATTGATGGAATTACGGAAGTTCCTCAAACGCGATGGGATATAGAACAGTATTACGATGCTCAGCAATTACAAACTAATAAAATATCCTCAAAATATGGAGGATTTATAGATCGAGTTGATCAATTCGATCCCCAATTTTTTAGAATTTCCCCTCGCGAAGCGACCTATACAGATCCACAACAGCGAATTTTGTTAGAAGAAAGCTGGAAAGCATTGGAAAATGCAGGAATTGATCCAGAATCTTTAGCAGGGACACAAACAGGGGTTTTTGTCGGCATTTTTGGTCATGACTACGAACTGCTCCAAGTTAAACAAAACCAAGAAGTAGAATTAGAGGGTTATTTTGGGACAGGAAACTCAGCTTCCATCGCCGCAGGACGACTATCTTACTTTTTCGGCTTTACTGGTCCAGCTATTGCCGTTGACACTGCTTGCTCCTCATCACTTGTCGCTTTGCATCTTGCCTGCCAAAGCTTGCATAACGGCGAATCTGACTTAGCTTTAGCATCGGGGGTGAACCTCCTATTATCGCCAGAGTTAAGCATTACCTTCTCCCAAAGCGGGATGTTATCACCTGATGGACGATGTAAAACCTTTGATGCCTCAGCTAATGGGTATATTCGCAGTGAAGGTTGCGGTGTTGTTGTTCTCAAGCGTCTCTCAGATGCGATCGCCGATAATGACAAGATTTTAGCTGTTGTGAAAGGGACAGCAATTAATCAAGATGGTGCCAGTAATGGTTTAACAGCACCTAATAAACCTGCTCAAGAAGCAGTTATCCAAAAAGCATTGTCGGTAGCAGGAGTATTACCCCATGAAGTTGCTTATGTTGAAGCTCATGGTACAGCAACCTCCTTGGGAGATCCAGTTGAAATTACAGCTCTAGAGGCGGTATACGGACAAGGAAAAACCAGAGAAAACCCATTGATCATTGGTTCAGTAAAGACTAATATCGGGCATACAGAAGCGGCAGCAGGTATTGCAGGGTTAATCAAAGTGGTTCTGGCAATGCAACACCAGTACATTCCACCCCATCTCCACTTTCAAGAATTAAATCCCTATATCCACCTAGATCAGATTCCCGCAGAGATCCCCCAACAAGGTAGGGAATGGAAGGCAAACCGCCCCATAGCCGGGGTGAGTTCCTTTGGTTTTAGTGGCACTAACGCTCATGTGATCCTGGAACAAGCACCTTGTTCAGTTAGCAGAGATCAAGGTAGTAAATCTCGACACCATCTATTAACACTCTCCGCTAAAACACCACAGGCTCTCGACGAGTTAGTGAATCGCTATCAAGATTACCTAGAAACTAATGGGGAATTGAAAATAGGAGATATTTGTTATACCGCTCAGAGGGGGCGTACTCACTTTAATCATCGACTGGCTATTATCGCCTCGAATCAACAGGAATTAGCCGAAAAACTGTCGCAGTACCAAGCAGGAGAAGAAGCCCTGGGAATATTTTCTGGAGAGTCAACAAGTCGCGCTAATTCTCGCAAGAAAGACATAGTTTTCCTCTTTACTGGTCAAGGTTCTCAATATATCAACATGGGAAGACAGCTTTATCAAACTCAACCTGTCTTTCGTCAGGCGATCGCTCAATGTGATACTATCCTCCGTAATGAGTTAGAAAAACCTCTACTATCAGTCCTCTATCCGAATTTAGGAAATAGGGGAGAAGCCACGGTAAACGGCGAGGAAACATTACTAGACCAAACTGCTTATACCCAGCCTGCTTTGTTTGCCATTGAATATGCTCTGTTTAAATTATGGCAATCATGGGGCATAGAGCCAGCCGTAGTGATCGGTCACAGTGTAGGAGAATATGTAGCTGCAACAGTAGCAGGAGTATTTAGTTTAGAAGATGGATTAAAACTGATTGCTCATCGGGGAAGGTTAATGCAACAGTTGCCTTCTGGTGGTGGGATGGTAGCCGTGATGGCATCAGAGGAGAAAGCGAATCAACTGATTGCTCCCTACGCCGAAAAAGTAACCATAGCAGCTATTAATGGACCCCAAAGCGTTGTCATTTCTGGTGAAGGAAAAGCCATTGAGAAGTTGATCAACAGCTTAGAAGCAGAAGGAATTAAGAACAAACAGTTGCAAGTATCCCACGCTTTCCATTCATCCTTAATGCAGCCGATGTTGGAGTCGTTTGAAGCAGTAGCCAATCAAATAAACTACCATCAGCCTCAGATTCCACTGATGTCAAATGTCACAGGCAAGATAGCAGATGAGAATATTACCACAGCAAGCTACTGGGTAAATCATGTGTGCCAACCAGTAAAATTTGCCCAAAGTATGGCAACCTTGGATCAAGAAGGTTATAAAGTCTTCCTGGAAATCGGACCCAAACCAATTTTATTAGGGATGGGACGGCAGTGTGTAGAGGAAAATCAGGAACATCAGGGAGTTTGGCTGCCAAGTCTGCGTCCAGGGCTGGATGATTGGCAGCAGTTGCTTGAGAGTGTGGCTCAATTATACGTTCGAGAGGTAGCTATAGATTGGTCTAATTTTAACCAAAACTATCAGAATTACCAGAAGGTAACATTGCCTAATTATCCCTTCCAAAGACAACGCTATTGGTTTGAAACAGCTCAAGTACAAAACCATAATCAAAGCTCATTGCACTTAGGTAATGGAGCTAAGACCTTTCATCCTTTACTTAACCAACGGTTACCCTTAGCAGGTAGTGAAGAAGTTCGTTTCCATTCCCAGATCAGTAGCAATCAACCAGCTTATTTAACCCACCATCGCATTTATCAAACACCTATTGTTCCAGCCTCAGCTTACTTAGAAATGGTGTTAGCTGCTGGAAGTGAGATTTTTCAGTCTGATCATTTGCGAATCGAATCATTTTTGATCCAGCAGGCTTTAATCTTGCCAGACGATGAAGTAAAGACAGTGCAATTAGTTTGGACTCCCCAAGGATCTAAGGCTGCCGCTTTCCAGATTTTTAGTCTGAATAATGCAGACTGGACTCTTCATGCATCTGGCGAAATTTTAGTGGATAACCAAGATAGGAAATCCCCTCAGATTAATCTATCTGCGATACAAGATCAATTTCTCAAGCAAATATGCGTTCGGGACTATTATCAAGAGTTACAACAGCAGGGAATTGCTTACGGTTCTAGTTTTCAAGGCATAGCCAGACTTTGGCAGCAAGAAAGAGCAGCCTTGGGAGAAATTACCTTGCCAGAGGAATTAATTTTAGAAGCAAAAGACTATAAATTTCATCCAGTGCTTTTGGATGCTTGTTTCCAGGTATTAGGGACTCTCTTTGCAGATGATAATCAGCAGGATATTTATCTCCAGGTAGGTCTAGAGCGACTGCAAGTTTATCGTCTTCCTGACACACGTCTCTGGAGTTATGTGCAAGTACAACCAGTCCCAGATACAAAGCAACAGCATCTGACAGCTACAGTCCAACTCTTAGCAGCAGATGGGCAAATCGTAGCAGAAATGGCAGGCTTACAGCTCAAGGGAGCTAGTCGAACGGCTCTGCTGGGTATTCCTCAGGATGATCATCGCAACTATCTGCCTCATCCCTCTACTATTCAAGAGCAACTTCTACCCCAGTTGTTTGCATTCATTAATCAACCAATTCTAGAGGAATATAAACAATTATCTCCCCAATTAGATGCTTTGAGTATTTCCTATGTGGTGCAGGCTTTATCCGCAATGAACTGGCAATTTCAACTAGGAAAAACCTTTTCCACTAGCCAGCTAGCAGAACAATTAGGCATAGTCGTCAGCCAAAATAAGCAAATTCTGGGTAACTTGCTCAAGATTCTAGCTGAAGTTGATATTCTCAGCTTCAATGGTTTCCAGTGGTCAGTAACTAAAGTACCTGATTCTACAGACCCAGAAGAGCAAAGGCGTGATCTATTAAAGCAATACCCCGCCGCTGCTGCTGAATTAACTCTGCTGGGAAGATGTGGCTCCCAATTAGCTCGGGTACTACAGGAACAGGCTGACCCGATCGAATTGTTATTTCCCGAAGGAGATTTATCTACCGCTACCGAATTCTATACAAATTCTCCCCTAGCTAAGGTGATGAACAGTTTGGTGCAAAAAACAATATTATCAGCCATAAAACAATTGCCTCCTGGAAGAAAAATTAGAGTTTTAGAAATTGGCGCTGGTACAGGTGGAACTACCTCTTATCTACTACCGCAACTACCTGAACAGCAGACAGAATATGTTTTCACCGATTTATCTTCCTTTTTTCTGCATCAAGCCCAAGAAAAGTTCCGAGATTATCCCTTTGTGCAATATCAGATATTAGACATCGAACAAGACCTAGCGTCTCAGGGATTTAATTCTCATCAATATGATCTAATTGTGGCAGCTAATGTGCTACACGCTACAGCAGATTTGGGTAATACCTTAGAACAGGTAAAAAAATTGTTAGTTCCTGAGGGACTACTGATAATGTCTGAGGTGACCAATCCTGGATACTGGGTGGATTTAACCTTTGGCTTAACTGAGGGATGGTGGAAATTTACTGACCGAGATTGGAGATCTGATAGTCCCTTGCTCACTCCCGAAAAATGGCAGAACCTATTCCAGGAGATGGGCTGGTCAGAGTCAGTGACCTTAAGCTGCTTAGATAAACAAGCGGTAATTTTATCCCAAGCCCCCTCCATTGAGCCTGAGGAAATGGCAAAGACTTGGCTAGCCAATCAGAAAACTATGACCGAAAAAGCGGTCAACTCACAGATTGGAGGCGATCGCACTTTATCTTTAGCCGCACCTGAATTCTGGCAACAGTTGGAGTCAGCAAATTCCACAGATCGTCTACATTTACTGGTCGATCATGTTTGTGACCAAGTGACAAAAGTTCTGCGATTCAATTCCTCGGAGTCGATAGAACTAGAGCGAGGCTTTTTCGAGTTAGGCATGGATTCTCTAACTTCCCTGGAGTTGAGGAGACATCTGCAAACTAGTTTGAATTGTGAACTCCCTTCAACATTCGTCTTCAAATATCCTACTATTCAGGATTTAGTCGATTACTTGGTTCAGTCAGTTTTACCTTTTGAGTTTGCCGAGGATAACGATCAGCAAGCCCAAAACAGGGAACCTCAGCCAGACGATGACTTAGGAGAGTTAGAACAGCTTTCCGAATCGGCAGCCGAAGCCCTACTAATGAGTAAATTAAATAGCCTGAAGTACTAAACTATGAACAGCAATGATGAACAGCTTCAATCCCTATCTCCATTAAAGCGGTCTCTCAGGGCATTAAATGATATGCAATCCAAGTTAGATCAGCTAGAGCGTGCTATCACTGAACCGATTGCCATTATTGGTATGGGTTGCCGATTTCCTGGAGGAGCCAATAACCCAGAGGCTTTCTGGCAGCTATTGCGTAATGGTATCAATGCTGTTAGAGAAGTTCCCACCGACCGCTGGGATATTGAAGATTACTATGACTCCAACCGCGATACCCCTGGAAAAATATACAGCCGCTATGGTGGATTTTTAGACCAGGTAGATCAGTTCGATCCCGAATTTTTTAGAATTTCTCCTCGGGAAGCAACAAATATGGACCCCCAGCAAAGACTACTGCTAGAAGTGAGTTGGGAATCCCTAGAAGTAGCTGGACAAAACTTTCATCAATTAAAAGGTAGCAGTACAGGGGTCTTTGTTGGTCTTAACTCCGAAGACTATCGTCAATTACTGCTCAAGTCTGGTGATTTGACTAATATCGATGCCTATTCATCTCTAGGAACTGATAGAGGAATTGCTGTCGGTCGTATATCTCAATATCTAGGTCTCCAAGGTCCTACTATTCAGTTGGATACGTCTTGCTCATCTTCTCTAGTTTCAGTTCATCTTGCCTGCCAGAGTTTACGTAACAAAGAGTGTAACCTAGCCTTAGCAGGGGGAGTGAATCTCATACTTTCCCCTGTTAGTACTATGCGACTCTGCCGTCTAAAAGCCCTATCTCCTGATGGTCAATGCAAGAGTTTTGATGACTCTGCCGATGGTATGGGTCGAGGAGAAGGGTGTGGGATGATTGTTCTCAAGCGCCTCTCAGATGCGATCGCTGATCGGGATAATATCCTGGCTCTGATTAGAGGTTCTGCTATCAACCATGATGGTTACAGTAGTGGCTTAACTGTCCCTAATGAAAGGGCTCAGGAAAAAGTAATTCGTCAGGCGTTGAAGAATGCTAAAGTCAAACCAGCTCAAGTAAGTTATGTAGAAGCTCATGGTACTGGAACTGCCTTAGGAGATCCGATCGAGATAGGAGCTTTGGGATCTGTCTTTGGTCCAGAACATTCTGCCGAAGATCCCTTGGTAATTGGTTCGGCAAAAACCAACATTGGACATTTAGAATCATGTGCTGGGATAGCAGGTCTGATCAAAGTAGTGCTTGCTCTGCAACACCAGGAAATCCCCCCCAATTTACACTTTCAGCAGGCTAATTCCCACATTCAGTGGTCAAGACTTCCCGTATTGGTGCCAACGGATCTAATGCCCTGGGAATCACCAGAACAACAGCGATTTGCTGGAGTAAGTGCCTTTGGCATGAGTGGGACTAATGCCCATATGGTGCTGTCAGAAGCTCCAGCTTTAGAGCCAGCCGCAGCAGAGTTAGAACGTCCCCTACATCTTTTTACTCTATCTGCTAAGACGGAAGCAGCCCTCCAGCAATTATGCGATCGCTATCAGCAGCATCTAAATGCTAAGACTTCGTTATCTCTAGCAGATGTCTGCTTTACTGCTAATACTGGTCGAGCCCATTTTAACCATCGCTTAAGCGTTGTGGCAGCTTCCTTAACAGATTTAGTGGGAAAACTAGCTGCTTTCACTGATGAACCAGAAACCCTAGGAGTTTTTCCCGGACAGGTTCAGAGACAACACCAGCCTAAAATAGCCTTTTTGTTTACAGGTCAGGGTTCCCAATATATAGAAATGGGGGATCAACTCTACCAAACCCAACCAACTTTCCGTAACGCTTTGGAGCGGTGTGAAGCAATATTACGTCCCTATTTAGCGCAACCTCTACTGGAGGTGCTGTATCCCAAGTCAGGTCAAGTGTCTCCCCTAGATGAAACCGCCTACAGTCAACCCGCCCTATTTGCCATAGAATATGCCCTGGCACAGCTGTGGTTGTCTTGGGGAATCAAGCCCCAATCAGTCATGGGTCATAGCGTAGGAGAATATGTAGCAGCTTGTATCGCAGGAGTATTTAGTCTAGAAGATGGACTTAAACTAATTGCTCACCGTGGTCGCTTAATGCAAGCTTTACCCAAAGGTGGCGCTATGGTTTCACTCTTGGCAGATGTCAATCAGGTAAAAGCGGCGATCGCATCCTATGGAGAGCGAGTGGCGATCGCTGCTTTCAATGGACATAATAGCATAGTCTTGTCTGGAGAAGAGCAAGCCATAGAGGAGATCGTTGCTCAACTACCAGCAGAATCGACTAAAAGCAAACGATTGCAAGTATCTCATGCCTTTCACTCCTCATTCATGTCACCAATGTTGGCAGAGTTTGAGGAAATAGCGCGCCAGATCACTTACAACAAACCTCGTATTGATCTCATCTCTAATCTCACGGGAGAAATAGCCAGTGAAAAAATTGCCACCCCAGAGTATTGGTGTAGACATATTCGGCAGCCAGTCAGATTTGTCGAAGGAATGGAAACTATAGCCAGGAAGGGATATGAGGTGTTTATTGAATGTGGAGCCAAACCAATTTTATTGGGCATGGGACGTCAGTGCATAGAGGAAAATCAGGGTGTTTGGTTACCAAGTCTGCGTCCAGGTCTGGATGATTGGCAACAAATACTCCAGAGCTTGGCTCAATTATATGTGCGTGGGATAGGGGTAGACTGGTCTAAGTTTGACCAAGATTATCAGCGTCGTAAGGTTGAGTTGCCTACTTATGCTTTTCAGCGACAGCGTTATTGGTCTGAGTATGCCCAAAATGGCACTCAACAATCTGGGTCTCTACCAGAACCAAGACAATCCCTAATTTCAAAAACTCTAAATCCAGAAAATATCCCAGAAAACATTCTTAAGTTAAAGAAGAGCGGCAAGTTTTCCCAGGATGAGATGAAATTATTGCCTAAAATGCTGGAAGTATTGTTAGGACAAAATCAACAATCCATTACATCTTCTTCCAGAGCCGATTGGTTTTATGAGTTGCAATGGCATCCTCAAGTGCGTTTCAGCTCCATCTTGCCTCCCGATTATTTACCCCATCCAGCAACTATTCAAGAACAACTTCTACCTCAGGTTTCTGCATTAGTTAATCAGCCAATTCTTCAGGGATATAAACAATTATCCCAGGAATTAGATGCTTTGAGTGTTGCTTATATACTCAAGGCTTTAGAAGCAATGGAATGGCAATCTCAATTAAGTACCAGCTTTTCCACCACCCAGTTAGCTGAACAATTAGGTATAGTTAGTCAACATGGGCAACTTCTGGGTCGCTTGCTAGAGATCTTGGCAGAAGCTGAGATCTTAAGCTTTAATGGCTCTCACTGGTCGGTAATTCAAATACCTGATTCCTGCCAACCAGAAGAACACAAGAATTACCTGTTAAAGCAATATCCAGCAGCAATAGCCCAGCTAAATCTACTAGAAAGATGCGGCTCTCAATTAGCATCAGTACTCCGAGGAGAATCTGACCCTTTGGAGTTATTATTTCCCCAAGGGGATTTATCTAGCACTACTTCACTCTATGAAAACTCTCCAGTAGCCCAGGTGATGAATACTCTGGTGCAAAAGGCGTTGGCATCAGTTTTAGAGCAATTACCTCCTGGAAGGAAAATTAGAGTTTTAGAGATAGGAGCTGGTACAGGTGGAACGACCTCTCACCTCCTCTCGCAACTACCACCACAGCAGACAGAATATGTCTTTACTGACTTATCTCCCTTTTTCCTCAATCGAGCCCAGGAAAAGTTCCGAGATTATCCCTTTGTGCAATATCAGATATTAGACATCGAACAAGATCTAGCGTCTCAGGGATTTAATTCTGATCAGTATGATGTGATTGTCGCAGCCAATGTGATACACGCTACAGCGGATTTGGGTAATAGCTTAAAACAGATCAAACAATTATTAGCTCCTAGTGGGATACTGATGTTGTTGGAAATCACTGCACCCATCGGCTGGATCGATTTAACCTTTGGCTTAACTGAAGGATGGTGGAAGTTTACAGACCGAGATTGGCGTTCCCATTATCCCTTGATAGCTGCCGAGAAATGGCAGAAGCTACTAAAAGAAAGTGGTTTTACAGCAGCCGAGACGATTACACCAGCCCCAGAAAGTCAAGAAATTGTCTGGCAACAGGCAGTGATCGTTGCTCAAGCGCCTCAATTACAGTCCCAGGAAACTAATTATCGTTCGAGGAATTGGCTGATTTTAGCAGATCAAGGTGGTATTGGTCAGCAATTAGCAGCTAAGCTACAAACTCAAGGAGATGTTCCTACCCTAGTTTATGCTGGTCGGGAATATCAGCAGATAGGAGAACAGACCTTCCAAATAGACCCTACTCGGTTCGAGGATTTTCAACGCTTGCTGACAGTAGCAAACTCAGGGGATTTTAGTTTAGAGAAAATAGTATATCTATGGAGCTTAGATACTACCCCGACAGCAAAGACTACCGCAGATTCTTTGCAAGTAGATCAATCTCTAATTTGTGGAAGTATCCTGCATTTACTCAAGGTAATTGCTCAAAATGAATTATCCTCACCTCCTCAATTATGGTTAGCTACTCAAGGTGCTCAAGCCATACTATCCGCTCAACAAGCTCTATCAGTCGCCCAAGCTTCTCTATGGGGACTGGGACGAGTTATATCCTTGGAACATCCTGAAATTTGGGGAGGGTTGATTGATTTAGACCCCGATAATACTGAGAGCGCCGCCACAGAACTGTTAGAGGAACTGTGGGATGTAGGTCAACAGGAGCAAGTTGCCTTTCGTGATGGACAGCGATATGTAGCACGTTTATTGCCCAGGGAAAAGCAAACAAGTCCAACAAAAGCTTTCAGTTTGTCAGCAGATGGGACTTACCTAATTACTGGTGGTTTTACTGGTTTAGGACTCCAATTGAGTAAGTGGATGGTAGAACTGGGGGCAAGACATTTAGTAATGCTGAGTCAATGCCCAATATCCTCTAATTGCCAGAAGCAATTGAGCAAACTTGAGGAGTTAGGAGCAAGAGTAATGTTAATCCAAGCTGACATTTCTCAGGAGAGAGAGCTAGATGAAGTTTTGGCTGACATTTCCTTAAAATTACCGCCTTTAAGAGGAATCATTCACCTAGAGGAAATTGTTGACGATGGCACCTTAGTCCGTCAAGATTGGCAGCGTTTTAATCAGGTTATGACTCCTAAAGTAGCAGGAGCCTGGAATCTCCATAACCAAACTCAAAATCAGCCTTTGGACTTTTTTGTCCTCTTCTCGTCAGTAGTCTCTTTGCTAGGCACTCCAACCCAAGGAAACTATGCCGCTGCCAATGCCTTTTTAGATGCCCTGTCACAGTATCGCTGCTCCTTGGGATTACCTACCCTGAGCATCAACTGGGGACCCTCTGCTGAAACTGCTATGACAGAGGCTTGGAACAGTTTAGGTGAACAGCGATGGCATGAAGCAGGAGTGGAGGTAATTGAACCCCAGCAAGGGATACAAGTACTTGAGCAGCTATTACAACAAGTCTCGCCCCAAGTATGTGTCTTCCCTGTAAATTGGTCACAGTTTTTTGCCCAATTTCTGACCGGTGAGGAACCTCCATTGCTCCGTGAAATAGCTGTTAACTATACTTCTCCACCAAAGAATGAACCATCTTTAGTCCCAGAACAGTCCCAACTTTCAGCAAGATTACTGGCATCTCCTCCCAACCAATATAAATCTGTCCTCATTACCTATCTGCAACAGGAAGTTGCCAAAGTTTTAGGTCGTGATTCATCCTGCCTACCCAAGCCTCAACAGGGCTTTTTTGAGATGGGGATGGATTCTTTGATGTCCATTGAGTTCAAAAACCGTCTCGAAATCGGTTTAGGAAAGTCCCTGACTTCAACCTTGACCTTTGAATATTCCAATATTGAAGCTGTAGCTGATTATCTATTTAATGACTTACTTTCCTGGGAATTAGCTCCCAACGGCGATTCCCAGTCTGAGCAAGAGAACCAAGAACAGACAGAGATGATCGCACAGATAGAACAGCTAAGTGATCAAGAATTGGAAGCTTTGATTGATGAAGAATTACAAACCCTAACATTATAAAAATGAGTAACATTTCCCACAAGATTGATCAAATGTCTCCGTTACAACGAGCAGCTTATGCTTTAAAGGAAACCCGCTCTAAACTTGATGCTATCGAGGGAGCACAGAGGGAACCGATTGCGATAATTGGCATGGGTTGTCGGTTTCCTGGCGGAGCGAATAATCCAGAGTTATTCTGGCAACTTTTGCAAGATGGACTAGATGCAAGCACTGATATCCCAGGGGACAGATGGAACGTAGATGCTTACTACGACTCTAATCCAGAACATTCTGGCAAGATGTATACCAAGCGCGGTAGCTTTTTAGATGTTGGAGTTGATAAGTTCGATGCACAATTTTTTGGCTTAACTCCCCGAGAAGTAGCGAGTATGGACCCTCAACAGCGACTTCTCCTGGAAGTGAGTTGGGAGGCTCTTGAAGCTGCTGGACAGGCATCTGAGTACCTTGCTAACACCAAAACTGGGGTGTTTATGGGTGTCTCTACCAATGACTACTCACAATTAACCTTACAAGACCCTAACAACATAGATGTTTATGCCGTCACAGGCAATAGTCCTAGTGTTCTTGCTGGTCGTCTATCATACTTTCTCGGTATTCATGGTCCTAGCCTGGCATTAGATACGGCTTGTTCTTCTTCCTTAGTGGCGATTCATCTTGCGGCTCAAAGCTTGCGCAATCAAGAGTGTAGTCTGGCTCTAGCAGGGGGAGTAAACTTGATCCTCTCACCCCAAGGCTACGTTTCCCTGTCTAAAATGCGAGCACTTTCACCTGATGGTCGTTGCAAGACTTTCGCTGCTGCTGCTGATGGTTATGGTCGTGGAGAAGGTTGTGGGGTAATTGTTCTCAAGCGACTTTCCGATGCCGTTAAGGATAGTGATCATATCTTAGCGCTGCTCCGAAGTTCGGCGATTAACCATGATGGTTATAGCAGTGGACTGACTGTTCCTAATGCCAAAGCTCAACAGGAAGTGATTCGTTCTGCATTGACCAATGGTAAAGTGCAACCCTCTGAGATTAACTATGTAGAAGCTCATGGTACAGGGACATCCTTAGGAGATCCGATTGAAGTTAATATGTTAGGGACAGTATTGGGCAAGGAAAGGTCAGAAACTAATCCCCTGCTCATTGGTTCAGCTAAGACTAACATTGGTCACCTAGAAGCTGCGGCGGGGGTAGCGGGGTTAATTAAAGTAGTGCTTGCCATGCAGCAAGGTGAAATTCCCCCTCATTTGCACTTAGAACAAATTAATCCTCATATTTCTCTGGCAGATAATAATTTACAGATTCCTCGGGAAAGAACCCCTTGGTCATCAGAAAATGGTACAAGCAGACTAGCTGGAGTTAGTTCTTTTGGCGTAAGTGGGACTAATGCCCATGTGATTTTAGAGTCAGCTCCCAGCCGTCAGCGAGTATCTTCAGCAGTAGAGCGACCTCTAGATATTTTCACCCTATCAGCTAAGAGTGAAGCGGCATTAAAAGCATTAGCTACTCAATTTGCTAATCACCTCAAAACACATCCCCTGCAAACTCTCAAAGATATCTGTTTTACCGCCAATACAGGGCGATCGCATTTTGCTCATCGTTTAGTAGTAGTCGCCGATGATCCATTACAAATAAGCCAACAGCTAACTGCTTTTGCTTCTGGTGAACAACCAGAAGGACTACTCAAGGGGCAAATAGAGGAAGGAAGTCAACCCAAGATAGCATTTTTGTTTACCGGTCAAGGTTCCCAATACATTGGGATGGGTCGTCAACTTTATGAAACTCAACCGACTTTTCGCCAAGCTTTAGATCACTGCGATCAATTATTACGACCCTATCTAGAACAATCAATTCTCTCAGTGCTTTATCCAGAACCTGATGCAACTTCACCTCTGGATGATACAGCTTATACTCAACCCGCTTTATTTGCTGTGGAATATTCCCTAGCTCAATTGTGGCGTTCTTGGGGGATAGAACCAACGATTGTCGTTGGACATAGTGTAGGTGAATATGTAGCAGCCTGTATTGCTGGGGTGTTTAGCTTATCAGATGGGTTAAAACTAATTGCCGCCAGAGGTCGCTTAATGCAGACTCTTCCCCAAGATGGTGAGATGGTCGCCGTATTTGCCAATGAAGCGCGGGTTGCCGCAGCGATCAAACCTTTCTCCAGCAAATTAGCGATCGCTGGAATTAATGGACCACAAAACATTGTTATTTCTGGAGAAAAATCAGCGCTACAGAAAGTATTACCAGAATTGGTAGCAGAGGGAATTGAGTATCGACCCTTGAAAGTCTCCCATGCCTTCCACTCTCCATTAATGGAGCCAATTTTGGCTACCTTTGCCGACAAAGCAGCCCAAGTAACTTATGCAACTCCCAAGATTGGTTTAATTTCCAACCTAACTGGACAACTGGCTGAAGGTAAATTAATTGCCAATGCCGATTATTGGTGTCGGCATCTCCGTGAACCAGTGAGATTCCTAGATACCATGGAAACCCTATACAAGCAGGACTATGAAATGTTTGTGGAGATTGGACCCCAACCTATTCTGAGCGGCATGGGAAAAAGATGCTTTCCTGCTGAATTCGGTACTTGGCTACCTTCTTTGCAATCAGGGTTTGAAGACTGGCAGGTGCTATTAAACAGCTTAGGAACGCTATACAGTAAAGGTCAACAAATCAACTGGAAAGGATTTGACCAAGATTACCAACGGTATCGGCTTTCCCTACCCACCTACACCTTTGAAAGGCAAAGCTATTGGACTCAAGTTTCTCAAATGCGATCGACAGTGGCAGATACAAAAACAATTTCCCATCCATTATTGGGTCAAAAGCTACATTCACCCCTCAAACAAATTCAGTTTGAGTCGCAGTTCAGCATCGATTCCCTTCCTTTGGTGGATGACCACCGCACCAATGGCACCTCTTTGTTAAATTTTGCCTTTTTCCTAGAAATGGCTATAGCCAGTGCTGAAGAAGCCTTCGATACCAGTGTTAAAGCTTTGGAGTCAGTAGTTATTCCCCAAGCAATGTTCTTACCAGAACAAGGAGCTAAAACTGTGCAAACCATTCTTACAGTAGATGATCTAGGTAAGGTGAGTTTCCAGATTTTTAGTCTCTCCACTGAGGAAGCAGACTCAGCAGACCCCTGGCAACTTCATGCTGCTGGTCAAATCATTCTAGGTAAAGCAGATGTAAATGCCTCTCATAACAAGCAACTCTCCTTGGCAGCAATGCAAGCACAATATCCCCAGGAAATTCCCAGTGCTCATTTCTACCAGAAAATGGAACAGCGGGGTGTGGAACTAGGGAATGCTTGTCGGGGATTGGAAAGACTTTGGAAGGTGGATGGCAAGTCACTAGGTAAACTACGGTTGTTCCCGCCAGAAGAGCAAATTGACCAAAAATATAATTTACCTCTAGACTTGATTGATGCTGGTTCCCAACTGTTAGATGCCAGTTTACCGGATATATTACCGCAGTTTTACATGATTATTGGTCTGGAGAGCTTCCAGTTTTATGGTTATTCCGGTCAACACCTATGGGCTGAAGCGATTTTAGAACCTGGGGATAATTATGAAGCTTATCAAGAAACAATTCTGGGAGATCTGATTCTGTTTGACGAATCGGGACAGCTAGTAGCAGAAATGCGCCAGGTAAAACTTAAGCGGGTGATGTCTCAAGGGTTAGTCAACAAGGAAATTACGCAGACATCAGCAGTCAAACGCCACCAGAAAAACAATAGTATTTCTCGGGAAACAATTCTCACTGCCATCCCAGAAGAACGTCAAGCTCTGTTAGAAACATATCTGATCGAAGAACTAACAAATATTCTACAGTTGCCTGCCACCAGTCTTAAACCACAACAGTCTCCTGCTTCCCTCCTTGATTCCTTGATGACCTTTGAACTTAAACATCTCATTGAGACTAACTTGGGAATAGTTTTACCCATTGGCAAGTTTTTTGAAGTCAGTAGCATTAGCCAACTGGCAAGTTTATTACTCGAAAAAATGCTCTTTCAGAGCTTGGTCTTCTCAGAAGTACCATCCACAGCTACTAGTGAAGATATGGAGGATATTACATTATGAAACTACACCAACTGCTAACAGAACTGGCTCAACAAGGAGTACAATTATGGGCTGAGGATGATAAACTGCGCTTGCGAGCACCGAAAGGAGTATTAACCGCTCAACAACGTAGCTCAATCACTGAACTACAACCAGAATTGCTTCGTTGGTTACAGCAAGGCAAACTTGAGCAGGAAGCTTATTTCCTCCCAGAAATTGTCCCAGATATCCAGAATTGTCACCAACCCTTTCCCCTCAGTGATATGCAACAAGCTTACTGGGTTGGTCGTAGCGAGATGCTGGAATTGGGTACTGCTGCCAGTTTTTACTTTGAAATTGAAACTAGTAATCTTGACCTGAAACGACTGAATCTTGCTTGGCAGCAATTAATTGAGCGGCACGAAATGTTACGGGCAGTGTTCTTACCCACTGGTGAACAAAAGATTCTAGCCCAGGTTCCTCCCTATGAAATTACAGTATTAGATTGGCGGGAATCAGATACGGCAACTGTTACTGAGCAATTAGCCCAATTACGAGAGAGAATGTCCTATGATGAAACTGAAACTGAACAGTGGCCGCTATTTGATCTGCGAGTAACTCTACTCAAGCACCAGCAGGCTCGGCTACATTTTCACTCCAGTATTTTAATGACCGACGGTTTAAGTTTCCAAATTCTCATGGATGAATTGGGTGAACTTTATTACAATCCTCAACCTCATCTGCCTCCTTTGGAGATTTCTGTGCGGGACTATGTTTTGGCAAAAGCAAAGGTGCAGAAATCCCCTAAATACCAACAGGATCTGGCTTATTGGCAGCAACGCCTACATTCTCTACCTCCGGCTCCTGAGTTACCCCTAGCGAAGAACCCCAGCTCTTTGCAAAAACATCGCTTTTCCCTCTTAAACACTCAACTAGAACCCGAAGTCTGGATCAGGTTGAAACAGCGGGCTACTCAATTGGGTCTGACCCCCTTTATTATCCTATGTGCCGCTTACGCAGAGATTCTAACTCGGTGGAGTAAAAACCCTCGTTTTACCCTCAACATCTTATACTTCAATCGTTTACCCCTCCATCCCCAAGTCAACAACTTGGTAGGGAACTTTAGCTCAACCATCTTACTAGAGGTGAACAACTCAATCCCAGAGTCTTTCTTGAGTAGGACTCAGAGATTACATCGTCAACTGATGCAAGATATGGAACACGACTCCGTCAGTGGAGTACAAGTGATGCGAGAGTTGAACAAGAATAAAGGAGATATTCCCAGAGCTTTAATGCCCGTGGCGATGTCTTCTATTGTTTCTCAAAAAAGTGCCTTGAAATCGGAAATTTCTCACAATTTCTTAGATAAAAATCAAATAACTCACAGCAACCTCCAGACTCCCCAAATTTTTCTAGATTATGGAGTTTGGGAAGAAAATGGGGCTCTGGCTGTTCACTGGCCTTTTGTTAAGGAGGTTTTTCCCGAGGGAATGGTCGAGGAAATGTTTACTGCTTATACCAGTTTCCTCCAGCGGCTAGCTTCTGAAGACGAGGTTTGGTCAGAAGTATCACCACAATTGATTCCACCTACTCAGTTGAAACAACAAGCCTCCATTAATGCTACTGAGGCACCACTAGAAACAAAACTACTCCATACTCTATTTACGGAAAGGGTATCGACCCAACCAGAAAATCTGGCTGTGGTCACTTCCTCCTCTAGCCTCACCTATCAAGATCTGTATCAGCGAGCTAATTACTTAGGATATCAACTGCGGCAATTAGG
>JAAUYH010054654.1_pt1 | contig 17446 bp, 16 predicted proteins | sample 7278061 | NCBI WGS metagenome assembly JAAUYH01 (sample SAMN14350203, study PRJNA611818) | marine sediment metagenome | isolation source: surface marine sediment (0.6m) | place: French Polynesia: Moorea | collected 2018-08 | reverse complement strand
GTGACATAAGTAGATACCGAAGTCAGCCGACACTGAGCCAGTCGCGGCCCCGCTCGAGCCCCAGGGCATTGAGTTCACGAGCAATTTCGGCGCGCGCGCCATGATTGGCGACGTACGAGAGGACGAAGGGACGCTCGAGGGCCCGCAGCCCCTCGGGAGGGATCACCGGCACCCCGGCGAGCCGGTTGCCGATCTTGCGCGGATCGATGTCGACCCACGCGACCGGCCGGTAGCCGGCATCGAGCAGGTGGCGACAACGCTTGCGCGTGCGCCGGCCGGCCCCCCAGATGCACAGGCGGTCTGCAGCCGCCCGCAGCCGCAGCCACAGCTCGTAGTCCTCCGGGAAATCGCCATCGAGATAGCCGCCGGCCGCCTGCACCACCGAGCGGCGAAAACAGACGGACGGGTGCGCCAGCGGCGACTCGACGAACATCTCGTCGGCCATGTCCCGGGGAGTCAGGCACGCATTCTGCCAGCGCACGTATTCCCGGTATCCGGCCTGGACCAGGTGCTCGGGAAACAGGCGTACGCGCGTCCCAAGCACGGCGAGTTCCGGGTCGGCAATCAGCGCCTCGGTTTGCAGCGCCAGGCGCCGCGGGTCCATCAGGTCGTCGGCGTCCATGCGCGCGACGAGGTCGCTGCGGGCCGCGGCCAGCCCGGCGTTGAGCGCGTCCACCAGCCCGCGCCCGGGGTTGCTCATGGGCCGGATCCGCGAATCGGCGTCTGCACGGCGCGCCACCAGGTCGGCCGAGCCGTCCTGCGAGTGGTCGTCCACGGCCACCAGCTCCCACGCGTCCAGGCTCTGGTCGGCAATCGAATCGAGGCACGCCCCGAGCGTCGCCTCGGCATCGCGGTACGGCAGCAGCACCGACACCGTCGGGCCGGCATCGGTCGCTGGCACGGGCATTCGGTCCCGGGCAGTCATCCGCCTATTATGCGCGACGGCCGCGTCGCCCGGCCGCGCCGGGAAACCTGGACGCGGGCGTCGCGCGACGCGGGTGATAGCATTGCGCCCGACATGAATCGGAGCTTCGATCCAATGGAGCGGTGGATAGCCGTTCTCGCCGCCTGCCTCGTGACGCTCACGGCCACGGGTGCGTCTGCGCGCGCTGACGACGAGGACAGGCCCGGGGTGTCGGCGGCCGCCGAGTTCGCCGCCGTCTGCGCGGGGTTTCGCGACGGCGACACCGACTACTACGGGCGGGCGCCCCTGCGCCGCCTCACCGCCGAGCGAGACGCCGAGACCGCTGCCACGCCGGCACCGGAGCGCGTGCGGCGGCGCGTGCAGCTCGGCTGGGAACAGCTGAAGCTGGGCGAGCCCGTCAGCGCCATCGACACGCTCGCCGAGGCGCTCGAACTACTGGGCGATGCGCCCGGCTCGGGCCCCGTGCGCCGGCGAACCACCGCGATGATGGTGATAGCGCACCTGCAGGCGGCCGAGGACGAGAACTGCGTCGACCGCCATACCGCGGGGAGCTGCATCCTGCCCATCGGCGACGACGGCATTCATCGCATTCCGAAGCACGCGCGGCTGGCCGGAGACCTGAGCCTCGAACTGCTCACCCTTCAGCGGCCGGTACCCACACTGCTGTGGTCGCTGAACCTCGCGCGCATGGTGGCCGGCGATTACCCGCAGGGTGTGCCGGAGCGGTTCCGGCTGCCGGAGGCGGCCTTCACCTTTGGCGAGTCCTTCCCGCGCTGGATCGACCGCGCCCCGGACCTGGGCGTCGCCGTTACCGACCTGGCCGGCGGTGCCATCGTCGACGACTTCGACGGCGACGGCCTGCTCGACCTCGTGTCGTCCACCTGGGATCCGTGCGGATCGTTGCGCGCATTCCGCAACGACGGTCGCGGCGGCTTCGACGACGTCACCGCCGCCTGGGGCCTCGACGTCCAGCTCGGCGGCCTCAATGTCATCCACGGCGACTACGACAACGACGGCCGGATCGACCTGTTCGTCCTGCGCGGCGGCTGGCTGCACGACGACGGCCGCGTACGCAACTCCCTCCTGCGCAACACGGCGGCAGGCGGCGGCGTGCGGTTCGTGGATGTCACGCGCCGCCTCGGGCTGGCCGAACCGGCCTACCCCACGCAAACCGGCGCCTGGGCCGACTACGACTCGGATGGCGACCTCGACCTGTACGTGGGCAACGAAGGCAGCGGGACCAGGGCCTATCCGTCGCAGCTCTTTCGCAACGACGGCGACCGATTCACCGACGTCGCCGACGAGGCCGGCGTGAGCAACGACCGCTACACGAAGGCCGTCGCCTGGGGCGACTACGACAACGACGGCGACCCGGACCTGTACGTGTCGACGAACAACACGCCCAACCGGCTCTACCGCAACAAGGGCGACGGCACCTTCGAGGATGTCGCCGCCGAGCTGGGCGTCACGCGCCCGCACAAGCGCAGCTTCGCCACCTGGTTCGTCGACGTCGACAACGACGGCTGGCTCGACCTGTTCGTCGGCAATTTCGAAAGCCCGCCCGGCAAAGTCATGGCGGCCTACTTCGGCCGGACGCAGCCCGGTGCCGACAGCGGCGCGCCGCTGATTTACCTGAACGTCGGCGGACCTGCGGGGCGACGCTTCGTCGATGGCTCGGCGCGGCTCGGCCTCGAGCGTCCGCAGATGCCGATGGGCGCGAACCACGGCGACCTCGACAACGACGGCTGGCCCGACTTCTATCTCGGCACGGGCGAGCCCGCCTTCGAGGCACAGGTGCCCAATGCCATGTACCGCAACGTGGCCGGGCAACGCTATGCCGACGTCACCTTTGCCGGCGGCTTCGGGCACATCCAGAAGGGCCACGGCGTGGCCTTCGGCGACATCGACCAGGACGGTGACCAGGACATCTTCCACCAGATCGGCGGCTTCTACCCGGGCGACGCCTTCGGCAACGCGCTGTTCGAGAATCCGGGCAACGACCACCGCTGGCTGACGCTGCGGCTCGAGGGCGTCGAGGCCAACCGCTCGGCCATCGGCGCCCGCCTTGCCGTCACGGTGCGTGACGGCGCCGACACGCGCGTGGTGCATGCGCTGGCCGGCAGCGGCGGCTCCTTCGGCGGCAACAGCCTGCAACAGGAACTGGGCCTGGGCGCCGCACAGACGGTCGAGGTCATCGAGATACGCTGGCCGGGCAGCAATACGGTGCAGCGGCTGCCGGGCGTGCCGGTCAACGGCGTCTACCGGATCCGCGAGGACGCCGACCGCGCCGTGCCGGTCGCCACCCGCGCCATCGCGCTAATCGACAGGGCCGGCACGGACGGCCATCACGAGCATCACTGATCCATGCCTTCGAACGTGTTCTTCACACCCGCCCGGCGCCGCGCCGTCATCGCCATCGGCCTCATGGTCGTCTCGCCGACGGGTGCGCAGCCCGCCAAGGCGCCGGCGGAATCCGGAAGCGCCCTGTTCGTGGACGCGGCCGCGCAGGCCGGTATCGATTTCGTCCACTTCAACGGCATGTCGGGCGACCTGCTGTTTCCGGAGATGATGGGAGCCGGCTGTGCGCTGTTCGACTACGACGGCGACGGCGACCTCGACGCCTACCTGGTCCAGGGCCACATGCTCGGCAAGGGCAAGACGGTGGACGACGCGCTCATTCCGCCGGCGCACCCGCTGCCGCTGACCGACCGCCTGTACCGCAACGATTGCCCGGCCGGCGAACGGCCGTGCAGGACCCTGCGCTTCACCGACGTGACCGACGCCTCCGGGCTGTCGGCCGCCGGCTACGGCATGGGCGTGGCTGCCGGCGACATCGACAACGATGGCGACCTGGACCTGTACGTCATGAACTACGGCGACAACCAGCTGTGGCGCAACGAGGGCAACGGGCGCTTCACGGACGTGACCGCCGCAGCCGGCGTCAACGACGCGCGATGGAGCTTCAGCGCGTCGTTCGTGGACATCGATGCCGACGGCTGGCTGGACCTGTACGTGGGCAACTACCTGAAGCACGACCTCGACGACAAGCGCGAGTGTCGCCTGTCCACCCGTGTGCGCGATTACTGCGGACCGCTGCGCGGCGCCGGCGAGAAAGACAGCCTGTTTCGCAATTTGGGCAACGGACGTTTCGAAGACATCAGCGAGGCCTCGGGTATCACCCGCGCCTGGGGCGGCGCGCTGGGCGTGTCGACCGCCGACTTCAACGGCGACGGGCGCATCGACATCTACGTGGCCAACGACGGCCTGGCCAACCAGCTCTGGCTCAACCAGGGCGACAGGCGCTTCGTGGACGATGCCCTGCTCGCCGGCGTGTCCGTCAACCGGGACGGCACGCCGGAGGCCAGCATGGGCGTCGACGCGGCGGACTTCGACGGCGACGGCGACATCGATCTGTTCATGACCCATCTGCGCCAGGAAACCAACACGCTGTATGTGAACGACGGCCAGGGCTGGTTCGAGGATCGCAGCATCGCCACCGGCGTCGCCGGACCGAGCTTCGCGTACACCGGCTTCGGCACCGCCTGGTTCGACTACGACAACGACGGCTGGCTGGACATCCTCGCCGTGAACGGTGCCGTCAAGAAGATCGAGAAACTGGTGATCGCCGGCGACCCCTATCCGCTGCACCAGCTGAACCAGCTCTTCCACAATCTCGGCGGCGGTCGCTACACGGAAGTCACCGCTAGCGCAGGTCCCGCGTTCGCCCTGTCCGAGGTGAGCCGGGGCACCGCGTTCGGCGATGTCGACAACGACGGCGACGTCGATGCACTCGTCACCAACAACGCCGGCCCCGCGCGCCTGCTGATCAACCAGGTGGGCCAGGGAGCCGGGTGGCTGGGCGTGGAGTTGCGCGACGGCAGGCGGGACGCACTCGGCGCCCGCGCCGTGGTGCGTCATGACGACGGGCGCGCGCTGTGGCGCCAGGTCCGCTCCGACGGCAGCTATGCCAGCGCCAACGATCCGCGCCTCGTGTTCGGCCTCGGTCCGCGGGCCCCGGACAGCGCTGGCGTAACGGTGCTGTGGCCGGACGGCACCACAGAGCGATGGGACGATCTGGCCACAAACCGGTATCATCGGCTGCGCCGCGGCACCGGCCGGGCCGCGACGACAGCCGAGACCGATTCCGACCACCCATGATGTTCCGCACGGTCCCCCTCTCAAGACGCGTCGCCGCGTTCGCCGCGGTAATGCTGAGCCTGGCGACCCTGCCGGCGGCGGCCGCGGGCAAGGTGCTGCGCGTGCCGCACCCGGAACTCGACGCGCTCAAACCCGACGTGCGCGCCGCGCTGGCGCCGGCCGTCGAACGCTTTCGTCGAGACGCCGACCGCTTTCGCGGCACGGCGCTGGGCGACCTGTACGGCCAGCTCGGCATGCACTACCAGGCTCACGAGCTGCAGGAACCGGCGCGCATCTGCTACGCCAACGCCATGTCCCTGGATCCCGACAATCCGCGCTGGCCCTACTACCTGGCGGTGTACCACGAGGAGACCGGCGGCTTCGCCGAGGCGGCGGTGCTGTATCAACGCAGCCTCGACCTGGCGCCGGACAACGTCGCCGGTGCGACCCGGCTCGGCCTGTTGTCGCTGTCCGCCGGCAACAGCGAAGCGGCCGGCCGCCTGCTGCAGACGGTGGTGGACCTGGAGCCCGAAAACGCCGCGGCGCTGGCCGGGCTGGCCGGCATCGCGCAGTCGGCCGGCGAGCACGAAAAGGCCGTTCTGCTCTACCGCAAGGCGCTGGCGAGCCAGCCGGAAGCCGACCAGCTGCACTACCGGCTGGCGCTCGCATATCGCTCGCTGGGCCGGGTGGACGAGGCGCGCAGCGAGATGGCAAGGCAGGGCCAGCGCATTCCGAGCATCGCCGACCCCTTGCTCGCCCTCGTGTCGGCGCGCAAGCACCCGGCCGAGTACTACGCCGGGCTCGGCAACCGCGCCATGCAGGCCGGCGACATGCAGCGTGCCGTGCGTGCCTTCGGCCTGGGGCTGAGCGTCAACCCCGACAGCGTACCGGTGCGGCTGGGCCTGGGCCGCGCCTTCGGCGCGCTCGACCAGATCGACAAGGCCATCGAACAGTTCGACCAGGTCATAGCAATGGACGCCGGCAACGCCGGCGCCTACCTGTACCGGGGCGGCGCGCTCGAGTTGAAGGGCAATCACGGCGAGGCCGAAGCCGCCTTTGGCGCCGCGGTGCGTATCGAACCGCAGAATCCGCAGGCACGGCTGGCGCTGGCCAACTCGCAGATGCGAACAGGCGCATGGGCCCGCGCGGCGGCCAACTATGCGCAGCTGATCGACGCCGGCCACGGCAGCGTGGAAGTCAGCTATCGGCGGGGACTCGCTGCCCTGGCCGACGGCAACTGCGGCGACGCCGAACCCGCCCTGCTGGCGGCACACCAGGCCGATCGGCGGGCCGCCCGCGTGATTCAGGCCCTGGCGCGGCTGTACGCCACCTGCCCGCAAATCGGCGACGACAAGCGCGCCAGCGCCCTGGCCTGGGCGCAGGTGCTGTACAACGGCGAACCCGGCCTCGAGACGGCAGAAACCCTGGCCATGGCACTGGCCGCGAACGGCCGTTTCCAGGACGCCGAGGATCTGCAGATGCAGGCCATTTTCGAGGCCACCAAGTCCGGCGTGGTCGAGGCGAGGCCGCAGCTCAGGGACAACCTCGAGCGCTATCGCGGCGAGCAGCCCGCCAGCCGCGCCTGGCCCAGCGACCACGCCGTGTTTCGACCGCCGCTCCTCGGCGGCGAGGGGCGCTCGGCCGGCGCGGGAAGCCCGGCCTCGTGAAGTACTGCAGCAACTGCGGTGAGCGCGTCGTGCAGCGGGTTCCGCCGGGCGACAACCTGCCACGCTTCGTCTGCGATGCCTGCAACACGATTCACTACCAGAATCCGAACATGGTTGTCGGCTGCGTGCCGGTGGCCGGCGACGGACGGATCCTGCTGTGCAAGCGCTCGATCCATCCGCGCAAGGGTTACTGGACCATCCCCGCCGGGTTCATGGAAAACCACGAGACCGTCGAAGCGGGCGCCCTGCGCGAGACGCTGGAGGAAGCCTGCGCGCGGGTCTCGCTGGGATCGCTGCTGGCGATCGTCAACGTGCCCCACGCCAACCAGGTGCACATCATGTTCCGCAGCACGCTCCTCGACGAGGACTTCGGTGCGGGCGAGGAAACCGAGCGCGTGGAGCTGTTCCAACCGGACGACATTCCATGGGACCGCATCGCCTTCCCGAGCGTTACCTTCGCGCTTAAGCGCTACATCGAGGACACCGGTGACGGTCGCGAGGAAGTCCACCTGACCACCGAGGGCCGACTGCGCTTCTGACGGCCGCCCGGCGGCGGGCCCGACAGCGCCGCCTGTGGCAGAATACCGGCCAGCGACACCCGACGCGGCGGCGCGGCGACATCAACAACAACGGAGCAAGCAATGACGTTCGTAGTCACCGAATCCTGCATCAAGTGCAAGTACACCGACTGCGTCGAGGTGTGCCCCGTGGACTGCTTCCACGAGGGCCCGAATTTCCTGGTGATCGATCCGGACGAGTGCATCGACTGCACGCTTTGCGAGCCCGAGTGTCCCGTGGAGGCGATCTACAGCGAAGACGAACTGCCCGCGGGACAGGAGCAGTTCCTTCAGATCAATGCCGACCTGACGCGGCAGTGGCCGGTGATCTCGGAGAAGAAGGACGCACCGGCGGATGCCGCCGACTGGGACGACGTGCCCGACAAGCTCAAGTACCTGGAGCGCTGACGGCCTCCGATTCGCAGCCAGTCTGAACCCAAAAAAAGCGGGCCCGGGGCCCGCTTTTTTCATGCGCCGAAACGGCTGGCGTCGAACGCTAGCGCGCGGCAGCGGCCGCCGAGAAGGCCTTGGCGGATTCGAGCCGCGACAGCAGGTCCCGGGCCGGCAGGTAGCCGGAGATCAGTTCGCCGGACTCGGTGACGATGGCGGGCGTGCCGCGCAATCCGACCATGCGGCCAAGCTCGTACTGGTTGGCGATGGGCGTGGCGCCGCAGTCCACGGCCTCGGGGTTCTCGCCGTTCTTCGCGCGCGTCATCGCGTCGTTCTGGTCCTTGGCGCACCAGACGTTTTCGGCCTTGGCCCAGGACGGCGTGTTCTGGCCCGAGCGCGGGAAGAACAGGTAGCGCACTTCGACACCGAGACCGTTGAGCTGGTCCATCTCGCGATGCAGCTTGCGGCAGTAACCGCAATCGATGTCGGTGAACACCCAGATGCTGTGCTTGACCTCGGCCGGCGAAAACACGATGGCCTCGTCGTCGCCCACGGCATCGAGCACCTTCGCGCGGCTCACGTTCTTGCGCTGCGAAGTCAGGTTGCGGTTGTCGCTCAAGTCGATGATGTCGCCCTTGATCAGGTACTTGCCGTCGCCGCTGATGTAGGCCACCTCGGTGCCGATAGCGATTTCGTACAGGCCGTCGATGGGCGCAGGCGCAATGTTCTCGGCCTCCAGGCCGGGCAACTGCGCGGCCAGCGTCTCTTCGACGCTCGGCTCGGCCAGAACCGAGGTGGCGGCGGCGCCGGCAAGGACGGCTCCGACGACGGCGGGCAATACTCGAAACGTGTTCTTATGCATGGAAAACAACCACCTGGGCTTAACAGTTCTTGCGTCACGGGGTTCGACCGCGACCCCCGGGGTTGGTTCAGGTACCGGTCGCGGCGATGCCCGGCTACGCTCGGGCGGGCGGATTGTAGCAGATCGGACCGGCCGGCTGTCTCGCCGTATCACGGCCGAACAGCCTGACTTGTGGGAGCGACCTTGGTGTGGGAGCGGCTTCAGCCGCGATCCCGACCCGATCGCGGCTGAAGCCGCTCCCGCAGGTCAGGCTTGCCCGCACAAGCTGAAGCTTCCTGACGCCCTTTCGACAGGGCTCTAGCCGCGCGGATGGTGCTTCGCGTGCAGGTCCTTGAGCCGCTCCCGCGCCACGTGCGTGTAGATCTGGGTCGTCGACAGGTCGCTGTGACCCAGCAGCATCTGCACCACCCGAAGGTCTGCGCCGTGGTTGAGCAGGTGGGTGGCGAAGGCGTGGCGCAGCGTATGCGGCGACAGCTCCTTCTCGACGCTCGCCTTCTTGGCGTAGCGCTTGATGATGTGCCAGAAGGCCTGGCGCGTCATGCGGTCGCCACGGCGCGTCGGGAAAAGGTACTCGGTCTGACGTTCGAGCAGAATCTCCAGGCGCGGGCCCTTGATGAACTTGAGAATCCACTCCTGGCATACCTCGCCCAGCGGAATCAGCCGTTCGCGGTCGCCCTTGCCGACGATGCGCAGCACGCCCTGGTTGAGGTTGATCTGGTTGACCTTGAGGTTGATCAGTTCGGTGACACGCAGTCCCGTGGCGTACAGCAACTCGAGCATCGCGCGGTCGCGGTGCCCGAGTGGATCGCTCACGTCGGGAGCGTTCAGCAGGTCCTCGACTTCCTGCTCGGTCAGCGACTTCGGCAGCGAGCGCCCGATCTTCGGCATCTGGATCTGGGCCGTGGGATCGTCGTTGAGATGCCCCTCGCGGACCATGTAGCGAAAGAAGCGGCGGAAGCTCGACAGCTGGCGGGCCGTCGACCGGGGCCGGGCCCCGCTTTCCACGCGCCAGGCGATGTAGCCCAGCAGGTCCGCCTTGCTCGCGTTGACCAGGTGTATGCCTTTTTCGCCCAGCCAGCCGGCCAGGGCCACGAGATCGGCCCGGTAGGCCGCCAGGGTGTTCTTCGACAAGCCACGCTCGAGCCATATGGCATCGAGAAACCGGTCGACGATGACATCAGGCGCATCCATGGGCCCGTTGTTGTCACCGGAGTTGGCTGGATCTGAGGACATTACCGCGCTCACAATAGATACTTTCCTGGTCCGCGTCCTGGTGTAAACTCCGCGCCGCCGTTGCCCTTCGCCACTGGTCTCGGGGACAATCCCGGCACCCGTGGCGCAGCGCCCTGTGGCACCGCACAATCCGGCGCCCTGGCGGCGTCGACCGGACCTGAACCTGGCCGGGGAGCGTCCGGCTTGGTGCGGCACGAGTCCTGTCAAACGATCAGCAGTATGCTTCCCGGCCGGAAAAGTGGCCGTGATGGCTGTCACAATTCAGACGACGATTAACATAAGTTGAACCGCGTCACAGTTTTGACAACCGGCGGGCCGTCCTGCGCGGGAGACACGCCGAAATGAGACCTGTTTGGACATTCGTCGGCCACGGGCTCTACGGCCTGTACGCCTGGATCGTCCTGCTGACGCTCTGCGCGCTGGTGACGGCCTGCCTGCTGGTGGTGCCGTCCGTCCAGACCCGGCGGCACCTGGCGCGGCATACGGGCCGCGCCATCTTCCGGCTGTGCGGCATACCCGTGGCACTGCACCATGGTGACCGGCTGCCCGCCGATTCCTGCGTGGTGGTAGCCAATCACGCCAGTTACCTGGACGGTATTGTTATGACCGCCGCGCTGCCGCCGCGGTTCAGTTTTGTCATCAAGCGCGAGGTGACCCGCGTGCCGGTGATGCACTTCCTGCTACGGCGGCTGGGCTCGGAGTTCGTCACCCGCGCCGACCGCCACAAGGGCGCGACGGACGCGCGCCGGATCCTGCGAAAGGCCGTCACCGGCCAGTCGCTGGTGTTCTTCCCGGAGGGCAGTTTTCAGCGACAACCCGGCATCGGACGGTTCCGCAGCGGCGCGTTTGCGGCAGCGCAAAATGCCGCGCTGCCGGTGGTGCCGGTCACGATCGCCGGCACCCGCCGCATTCTGCCCGCCGGCAACGTGCTGCCCCGACCGGGCGGCCGCATTGACATCACCGTGCACCCGGCCCTCACGCTCTCCGGGCAGGGCCGCGAGGCATTGATCGACGTGAAGGACCGCAGCCGGGCGGTCATCGTGTCGGCAAGCGGGGAGCCGGACCTGGCCTCGCACATCGGCGCGGGATAACGACAGAGATTTCAGGGACCTGCGGCGGGAATCGCGGCTGAAGCCGCTCCCACAACGCGCTCCCACAGGGGGCTCCCACAGCATGGGAGAGTCTGTGGGAGCGGCTTCAGCCGCGATGCCGACTAGCTGCGGATGGCCATCTTGTCCCTGACGTAGGCGATCCACCCCTCGGCCTGCTGGCGCGAGTTGTTGTCGTAGTTCTTCGCCTGACCGAGGCTGGACAGCGCCGACTGGTAGCGGCCGAGTTCGGCCTCGGCCATGCCCTTCAGCACGTAGGCGGCACCCGGCTTGCGCAGCCCGCCCTTCTCGATCGCCTGCTTCGCCGATTCCACGACGTTCTCCCAGTCGTTGCGCTCGGCATAGAGCTGGGCCTTGCGCAGGGAATACTGGCCGTCACTGGTCATCGGGGCGATGCGGTCGATGACGGCGATGGCCTTCTCGAACTCGCGCGCCTGGGTCCAGGCCGACAGCAACAGCTCCAGGTTCTTCTGGTTGGCCTGCACGCGACCGCGTGCGATTTCGGCTTCGAGGAACTTGCCGGCTTCGTAGGGTGTTTCGACGAACAGCCGCATACGGGCGATGTTGAGCAGCTTGCGCTCTTCGGTAACCAAGCCGTTCTTGTACGCCAGCCACAACGATGCCATGGCCTCGACGTCGTTGCCCGCCTGCTGGTGGGCACCGGACAGCATCTCCCAGTAGGTCAGCTTGTCGGGCCAGAAGCCGACCATCTTGTTCAGCGTCTTGACCGCCTCGTTGTAATTGCGCTGCTCGAAATGCACCGCAAGCTCGAGCTGGTACCAGGACTCCTTGGGCTTGTCGGCCTTGGCAATGGCCTTGCGCACCCAGGGCAGCGCCTCGTCGTAGCGCTTCAGCTCGGCGTAGGCCGAGGCGATCATGATGAAGGCATCGGCCGGCGGGTCTTTCTCGTTGGGTAGCCAGATCAGCAGGGTCTCGATGGCCTTCTCGAACTGCTGCTGGCTCGCGTAGATGCCGGCCATGGAATAGAGCATGCCCTGCTGGGCCTTCTTCGGCAGGGCGCCGAGCGCCAGGCACTGTTCGAAGTAGGGTATCGCCTTGGAGTACTGATCCTGCTGGGCCCATACGAAGCCGTAGGCCTGCAGCACCAGCGCGCGCTCGTAGTCGCTGAGGCGCATCGATTCCATGGACTTGAGCTTGCTCAGCGCTTCGTCGTAGCGCTTGTCGCCCATGGCTTCGTGGACCTGGGAAAGACGCTTGAACGCGCGCTCGCTCATGAGCGTCGGCGTTTCGTCTTCTTCCTCTTCCTCGTCGTCCTGGGCGAAGGCCACGCCCGAAACCGCCACCATGGCGGCGAGGCTCAGCAACAGCGCAAACAGGAACTTCCGCGACAATGTCATGACTACTCTACCCTTCGTCCTTTTCACCCCCGGCCAACCGCCGGGCTGACTCTACCCCTGGTCGAGCTTGAACTCGATGGTCTGCTCGGCGCGCCGCGCGACGGCCTGGCCGTCGACCACCCGCGGTTTGAATTTCCAGCGCAGGATGGCGCGCACGGCGTTGCGGTCGAACAGCCGGCGCGGCTGCGATTCGATCACCGATACGTCCTTCACCGATCCGTCCTCGGTGATGGTGAATTCCATGCGTACCCAACCCTCGGTGCCTTCGAGCAGCGCTTCGCGCGGGTACTGCGGCTGGATGCGCACGATCGGGATGATGTCGCCCTCGGCGGCCGGATCGCCGGGTGTGTAGGTGCCGATGTACGGCCCGCTGCCCGAGGACACGGCCACGTTGATCTGCGGCGTATCGATGTTGAGCGGCGTCGGCGGCGGCTTGTCCTGCGAGGCCACCTGCATCTTGGGCGGCGGCGGCGGCTTCTTCGGCGGCGGCGGCTTCTTCGGCACGCGCCGTTCCTTGGTGTTGACGACCTCCTCGCGCTTCACGCGGATGAAGTCCACCAGCTTGCCCTGCACCTGGTTGGCATCCGGCGCCTTGGCACCGGAAATGAGGCCGTGCATCAGCAGGAACAGCAGCAGGGCGGTAACGATACCGACGACGATGGCAACGACGTATCTCATGGTGTTATCCCGCTCCCTCCTGGGCCGCAACGGAAATGTTGGTCACACCGCCGAGTCGCACCTGGTCCATCAGGTCGATCAAAAGACCCGTCGAGGCTTCCTTGTCAGCGATGATGATGGCGGTACTCTCCGGGTTCTGCGCCTTCGCCGATTCGACCATGCCGCGCACCTGGGTCAGCTCCACCGCCCGTTTCTCCATCCAGATCTTGTCGTTGGACGATATGGCGATGAGGATGTTGCCCCGGTCCTTGGCGGCAGCGGTCTGTGCCTCGGGCCGGTTCGGGTCGATGCCTGTCTCTTTGATGAACGACGTGGTCACAATGAAGAAAATCAACATGATGAACACGATGTCGAGCATCGGCGTGATGTTGATTTCCGTTTCGTCTTCGCCCTGAGCGTGCTTTCTGGCCATATTGGACTCGTGCTCTAGGAGTTTGGTTCAGGTGGCTTCGGCGGCCAGGGACACGTTGGCCGCCCCCGCCACGCGGGCCTGGTCGATGACCCGTACCAGCAGTTCGGCGTTGGCGTCGCGGTGCGCGATGACCACGACGCTGGCCTCGGGCTTGGCCGCCAGGTTGGTTTCGATGTTGGCGCGCACCGCCCGAACGTCCACGGGCCGGTTGTTGACGCTGATCTCGCCCGTATTGGAGATTCGCACCGCAATCACCTCGGAGATCTTCTTCTCTTTCGGCGGTTCGTTGGATGGCCGGTTGACGTCCACGGCCACTTCTTTCACGAACGACGTGGTCACGATGAAGAAGATCAACATGATGAACACGATGTCCAGCATCGGCGTGATGTTGATCTCGGCCTGGTCGTCCGGATGGGCTTTCTTTCTACGCATCTCGCATCCCGTCTCGTTAGGTCGCGACCGCTAGTGCGCGCCGGCCAGCAGGTCTTCGGCGCGCTCGACCTCGACCCGCGCCGTGCGTTCCAGCACGGTGACGAAGTACAGCCCCGACAGCGCTGCGACGAGACCCGACATGGTGGGAATGGTCGCCGCGGACACGCCGCCCGCCATGGCCCGGGCGTTGCCCGTACCCGTGACAGCCATGATGTCGAACACCTGGATCATGCCGGTCACCGTGCCCAGCAGCCCCAGCAGGGGCAGTACCGCCATCAACGACTTGATCATCAGCAGCGAGCGATTGGCCTCGATGGTCAGTTCCGAGATCATCTGCTCGCGGATGCGCTTGGCGCGCCACGAATAGGTATCGTCCCGGCTGTCCCACGCTTCCTTGGCGGCCTGCTTGCGCTTGGGCATGATCAGCAGGAAATACCAGGCGCGCTCGATGATCAGCGTCCACATCAGCGTCGTCACGGCCAGGATGCCCCAGAGCACGTTTCCACCCGCTTCGAAGAAGTCACGGATGGAAACGAAGGCGTCGACGAAGATGTTCACAGTCCTACGCTTCCCGCTCGGACTGCGACGCGATGATGCCGGCGCTCTGCTCCTCGAGGATCTCGATGAGGTTCTTGCTGCTGCCGGCCACGAGGCTGTGCAGCAACACCATCGGGATGGCGACGAACAGGCCGAGCATGGTCGTGACGAGGGCCTGCGAGATACCGCCGGCCATCAGCTTGGGATCGCCCGTGCCGAACAGCGTGATCTGCTGGAACGTGAGGATCATGCCCGTCACCGTGCCGAGCAGACCGAGCAGCGGTGCGACGGCAGCGATGACCTTGATGGCGCCCTGCCACTTCTCGAGCCTGGGCGTTTCCTTGAGGATCGCCTCGTCGAGCTTGAGCTCCAGGGTTTCCGTATCGGTCTCGCGGTTCTTGTCGTAGACGGCGAGGATGCGACCGAGCGCGTTGTTCTCGTTGGGCGTATCCGACTTGAGCTGGCTTCGCACCTTGGCGCTGGCACCGCCCAGGGCGATCATGCGCCACAAGCCGATGAGCAGACCCGCGATGCCGAGCGCGATGATGACGTAGCCGACGAAGCCGCCCTGGTCGATGCGCTCTTTCACGCTCGGCGCCTGGATCAACAGGCTCAGCAGCGACCCGAAGGTCGGATCGACGGCCATCGCGTGGATACCGTCGTTGGCATCGTACAGGCCGCTGGCCATGGTCCGGAACCGCGCCTTCGGCTGGCGCGCCAGCTCGTACACCGTACCCGTGTCCAGGTTGTAGGCGAGGAACTTGTCGTCGGTGATCAGGTTGAACACGCCGACCCGGACGACTTCGGCGTCGAGGGGCGAGCCGCCGGAATCGACGATGCCGGTGTTGAAGCGCACCACCTTGCCCGACTCGGTCATCTCGTGCTGGAGCAGCAGGCGCAACTCGTGGAGATCGTCGATGGACGGCAGGGCCTTGGCTTCGGCGAGCCGCTGCAGCAGGTCGCTGCGACCCGGATACTGGGCCGACACCAGCGAGCTGTCGATGAGACCCTTGGCGTCGCCGGCCATCTGGCGCACGACACCGAACAGCTCGCCCATGTCACCGACACGGATACGCAGGGTCTCCTGCATCTCGGTCAGCGTCAGTTCGTTGGCGTCGAACTGCGCCTTCAGGTTTTCGCTGCGGGCGTTCTCGGACGAGACCCGCGCCTTGAGATCGGAAACGAGCTGGCGCTGGTTGTTGCGCGCGGCCCGGAACTCCTGTTCACGCTGACGGCGCTCGGCCGTAGCCGCCGACCGCTCGCGCTTGGCTTGCTCGTACAGCTCGTCCAGCGACGAGGCATTCTGGGCGAACAGGGGCGCGGAAAAACCGAGGGTTGCGACGGCCGTCGCGAGGACAGCGATGCACTTGTTCATTGGACGACTCATTGTGCGGCCTCCGGCGCGGGTACGGGCAGCTTGAGCAGGTTGGGCGCCGATTGCTTCTTGGCGATGCGCAGGCCCTCGGTGACGAAGTTGCGGTATTCGTCACCGAGCACTTCCCAGCTGCCGGTCAACTTGTTCCAGAAGCCGGTCTCGGCACGATCGTTGGTCTGGTAGGCGAGCAGCACGCGTCCGACACGGAAGAACTCGACCTCGCGGGTGCTGCCGTCTTTCTCGAGGTCGCCGGTCGACGCTTCGATGTCGCGACCGAACTCCGTCTCGATCTGGTAGGCCTCCATGATCTGGCGGTATTTCTCGGACACGGAGATGTTCGAGTCGTCCATCATGCCGCGCAAGCGGGAAACGCGGTCGCGACGCTCGACCATGTTGAAGGGTATGTCGAGCTCGATGAAGCGCTCCAGGCCGTCGATCATGTTCATCATCAGCGGGATGATTTCCTGTTCGACGTTCTGGAAGTTGTCGATCTGGTTCTGCATCGAGTCGATTTCCGACTGCTGGTCGTCCACCAGCTTCTGCAGATGCCCGTTGTAGACGAGCAGGCGGTCCAGCGCCTGTGAGCTGGCCCTGTACTCACCGAGCAGTTCGGCGGTCTCGTTGGCCATGTTGTCGATCTGGGCTTGCGAACGCACCGCGGACCGGTCAGACGTCGTTTGCTCGTTGATCGCGGCACGAAGCGTACGCTCCTGTGCCGTTGCCGCATTCAACCCAATGACGCCGGCCAGCGCGGCGACGACGACTGCCGCGCGCCTCGCGGTAATCGGTCGGGATCGTGAAGCTGATGGAATTCGCATGAGGCCTGCCTTTATTCAGATGTTGCGTAGTCGGGGACACGCATGAGATGAGTCCCCCTCAAGTGCCCGGTCAGGTGCAAAGGAATGCGAATGATCCCTCGCCGAACAGCCCCCCTCTAATCGTCATGTTCTGCTTCGGTCTGCAAACGCCGCCCGGGATTTTGGAACATCGCCATCCCCCCCTAGCGGCACCGTGCGAACCGCGGTTCGCCAGCGTGCCCGCCTTGCCGATTATCCATGGTCGACAGGCGTTTAGACGAGGTCTACATGTTCCTGCGGTAGCGGCCGCCGACATCATACAACGCATGGGATAATCTACCAAGCGAGCAGGACTTCACCGCTTCCATCAATTCGCCGAAGACATTTCCGCCGCCGGCGGCGGCCTCCTGCAGTGCCCGGAGGGTTCTTGCGCCGGCCGCTTTGTTGCGCTGCCAAAAAGCCTGCGTATTGGCCACCTGGGCTTCGCGCTCGGCCTCCGTCGAACGGATCAGTTCAGCGGATTCGAGGTCGCTGTCCTCGCTGTTGTCGCTGAGGAACGTGTTGACCCCCACGATGGGCAGGCGTCCGTCGTGCTTGAGCGTTTCGTAATAGAGACTCTCTTCCTGGATCTTGCCGCGCTGGTACATGGTCTCCATCGAGCCGAGCACGCCGCCGCGCTCGGTCAGCCGGTCGAACTCCTGGTAGATCGCCTCTTCCACGAGGTCGGTCAGCGCATCGATGAAGTAGCTGCCCTGGAGCGCGTTCTGGCTGGCGTTCAGACCGAGCTCCTTGTTGATGATGAGCTGGATCGCCATCGCCCGGCGCACCGAGGCTTCCGTGGGCGTCGTGATGGCCTCGTCGTAGGCATTCGTATGCAGGCTGTTGCAGTTGTCCAGCAGCGCGTACAGCGCCTGCAGGGTGGTGCGGATATCGTTGAACTGGATTTCCTGCGCGTGCAGGCTGCGGCCGGAGGTCTG
>JAAUYH010200317.1_pt1 | contig 17451 bp, 16 predicted proteins | sample 7278061 | NCBI WGS metagenome assembly JAAUYH01 (sample SAMN14350203, study PRJNA611818) | marine sediment metagenome | isolation source: surface marine sediment (0.6m) | place: French Polynesia: Moorea | collected 2018-08 | reverse complement strand
ATAGAAAAGACTCACTATCAAACAATCTGGTTACTAGCTCAAGGAAAACCAACAGCAATAGTAGCAGAGGTTACTGGCTACAGTTTCAGTTGGATTTATGAACTGGTGCGTCATCTTGGCCCTCGATGGAGCTGGATGGCATATCAGTAAGGAATTGATAGTTCCAGAGGGAATTCATCTGGTCTTAATGCCGTCCCACTCTCCTGAGTTGCAACCGTGCCTTGCGTCTGTGGCCCCTGACGAATGAGCCAGTTGCCAATCGTACCTTTAAGACGAGCGAAGGAGTTAGAGGAGGTCGTCTATTGTCGGTGTCAAACCCTGCTCAAACATTCATGAGTTGATTCGAGGGCTGACCAATTTTTATTGGTGGCCAAAGACATCTGCCTAAGTGTGAGCAATTACCCGGATTTGATATCAGCCCCCCAATTTGGCGATCGCCGCACTTACCAAATGGACCCTGGTAATGCCCTCGAAGCCATTAAAGAAATTGAACTCGATATTGCTCAAGGGGCTGATATGCTGATGGTGAAACCAGCCTTAGCCTACATGGATATTATTTGGCGCGTCAAACAAGCAAGCAATTTGCCTGTAGCTGCTTACAACGTTTCTGGGGAATATTCCCTGATCAAAGCTGCTGCTCTCAACGGCTGGATTAATGAACAACGAGTAGTCATGGAAACTCTCACTAGCTTTAAACGGGCTGGCGCTGACTTGATTTTGACATATCATGCCAAAGATGCTGCCCGTTGGTTACAGAAACAGAGATAAAAAATTTCTGTTCAACAAAAAAATACCTAGAGCCTAGTTGACAAAACTTGATAGTAGAAGCTCATAGATGATACCTAATCTATTAGCAACACAGAGAAAACATGCCCTACAAGTGATTGCAACCATGTAGTTTTCTCAGAGAGAAATTGTAACAAAAGTAAGAAATTATGACAGTTATTTCGACTCAGCAAGTAATATCTGCTCAATCTTTACCTCCAAGAGATAGCAAGGCTAGAGTTAGCCAGTTTATGCAAACTTTGCAGGATGAAATTTGTCTCAGTTTTTTAGAAAGATTAGATGGCACAGGCAAATTTCAAGAAGATATTTGGGAACGTCCGGAAGGGGGTGGAGGGCGATCGCGTATCCTGCGGGATGGTGCTGTATTTGAACAAGGGGGAGTTAATTTCTCCGAGGTTTGGGGTTCCCAGCTCCCACCCTCCGTTCTCAGCCAACGTCCAGAAGCAGCAGGGCATAGATTTTATGCCACAGGTGTATCCTTAGTATTGCATCCCCGGAATCCTTATGTCCCCACAGTTCACCTTAACTACCGTTACTTTGAAGCTGGTCCGGTTTGGTGGTTTGGTGGTGGTGCAGATTTAACACCTTACTATCCCTTTGCAGAGGATGCCATTCATTTTCATTCCACCCTCAAACAGGCTTGCGATGCTCATCATCCCGATTATTACCGAGTATTTAAGCCTTGGTGCGATCAATATTTTTATCTCAAGCACCGTCAAGAAACCCGTGGTATCGGTGGTATATTCTTCGACTATCAAGACGGTCAGGGTCAATTATATCGCGGAGATAGTTGCGATTCTCCCGCTGCGGTAATCAGCAACAAAATCGGTACACTAACACCTCGGACTTGGGAAGAAATATTTGCCTTTGTATGCACTTGTGGAGAGACATTTACAACAGCTTATTTACCGATAGTAGAACAACGCAGGTCAACGGAATATAGCGAACGTCAACGCAACTTTCAGTTATATCGCAGAGGTAGGTATGCGGAATTTAACCTAGTTTACGACCGCGGCACTCTATTTGGTTTGCAAACCAATGGACGCACTGAGTCTATTTTAATGTCCTTACCGCCCCTTGTGCGCTGGGAATATGGTTATCAACCAGAAGCCAACACACCAGAAGCACAGCTGTATGAAACCTTCTTAAAGCCCCAAGATTGGGCAAATGAAGCAGTTTCTAGAAAGTAAAAAGAACATCATTTTTTCCATCATTACAGATTACAGACATCATTTCATTCATTCCGGAGGTAATAACAATGGTTCAACTCCAAGAAAAATCAGTCAAACAACAGCCGAAAATGCGTGGCATCGTAGACAAAGTTTTTCAACAGATGTTTGAGAATACTTGTCGAAGTCTAGAACAAATAGACGGTAAGCAGTTGAGTGAAAAGTCCTGGACTCGTGACGAAAATGAGGTTTGGGTACCCGGTGAAAGTAGTGAAGACACCATATATATTGACCGGAGTTTGCATAACGGTAACGTATTTGAAAAAGTGGGGATCAACTATGTAGCTATTAAAGGTGAACTTCCACCGGGAATGACATTCCAGAAGTCAGGTGCTTTAGCTACAACAGAAGCAGATCGACTCACTAGTGATAAAGGTACTCCCTTCTTTGCTACCGGTGCCAGTTTTGTTATCCATCCCCATAACCCCATGGTACCGACTGCTCATGCGAACTATCGCTATTTTCAGATTGGTGACGGTTCTCAGCCTGGTTCTTGGTGGTTTGGTGGTGGTGCAGATTTAACTCCAGCTTATTTATTTGAAGACGACGCGATTCATTTTCATCAGGTACATAAACAAGTGTGCGATCGCTATGACTCCTCTTATTACCCACGCTTTAAAAAATGGTGTGATGATTACTTTCACTTACCATACCGTGGAGAAAGTCGGGGGATAGGTGGAATTTTCTTTGACCATCTCAAAGAAGGAGACAGACAACAACTGCTTGCCTTTGTGACAGATTGTACTCAAGCCTTTGTTCCTGCATATATACCGATTGTGGAAAGACGCAAAGATATGCTCTTTACGAAAGAAAACAAGCATTGGCAATGTCTTGTTCGTGGACGTTATGTCGAGTTCATTCTGATGAGCGATCGTGGTTTGCGTTTTGGCCTAGCAAGCGGCATGGTTAATTCCCAAAGTGTCTTTAATTGTATGCCTCCTGGAGCTGTTTGGAAATATGATGACCAACCTGTAGCTGGTAGTCCAGAAGCAAGACTAAGGGAGTTATTACCAAATCCTCGAGAGTGGGTGTAAATATTTAGGGACTATAGGAACTAATAGTTATGAAGACAACAAAATTACTCAAGCTAAGAGATTCAAAACTCAAAAGTAAGTTGATAAATATCTACAAAACTCACAAATATATGTTGCCTCAGATAGTTAGTGACTACAGAAAAGAAAATCAATGGACAAGTGATTTAGAAGTAGAAATAGTATTGGCTATTTGTCGGGCTTTGAGATACTTTGTCATTGCTTTGTTAGTTTTTTGTTTTTTCTCAATGTAGTAAGAATTTTAAAATTTTTGTAAATGAAGGAGATAGAAAATGGCAGAGAAAATGGGTGCTGGCGACCTACGGATGGAAGATGTCCTAAAAATGGATAAATCCCAAACAATAAAGCTGTTTAGAAATAGGTTTATCAGGTATAAAAAGCTGGTAGAAAAAATGGGAGAAGCAGCCGCATATGAAAAAATGCTGGAAAAATATCCTGAGCAACAGAAAGCATTGATGGGCGCTTTCATTGATGACAATACTATTGCTGAGGGCTTTAAGAAATCAATTCCCCTCCTGCGACTCATGGGATTTATTACAGAAATAGTCGATATTTCTCAGAATGGAATGGATGCAGCCTTAGAAATTCAGAGGGTTTGTCCAGCTTTAAATCTAGCAAAAGAATATGGCTTTGACACACCTTGTCATGTCCTCTGTGAAATGGAACAAGAAGCAGCTAGAAGAGCTTTTCCTGGTATGAAAGCTTCTATTATGAGTAAGCAAGCAGAAGGGGACTGTGCCTGTGTCTTTAAATATGAAAGACCTGCTCAAACAGCAACACAAGACATCACAAATCAACCTGGTGTTTTGTCTCAAATACTAGACTTGGTGAAACTAGCTCCTACCTTAATAAAGATTAGCTCGATCTACATTGGCAATTGGCAAAAGGAATAGATAAAAACTCGACAGTCACAATTAGTTAATATCTAGTTCCTAATTTGCCTGGAATTTTTACTACCAAACAAAAGAGAGATAGGGTTAATAGCCATGAACAGCATTTTTTGGGATTTAAAAAATATTATTGAGGGAAAAGTTAGTAATATAAAAGAAGATTTACTTGCAGTTTCCCAAGATTTTGGTGGCATAGTTCAAAAAATTCCCCAAGTTATTGTTCGTCCTCAAAATTCTACTGACGTTGCCAATGCAGTTAAATATGCTCAAAAACAAGGATTAACAATTTCATCGAAAGCAGCAGGACATTCTTTAAGTGGTCAATCATTAAACAATGGTGGAATCCTCTTAGATATGAGGGGTTTGAATCAAATTCACGAATTACACCCAGATCGATTATGGTTTAAAGGTGATACTGGTGTTACTTGGCAACAAGTAGTTGATAGTTCCTTACCACATGGTGTAATTCCTCCTGTTCTCACCAATTACTTTGGTGTCACCATCGGAGGAACCCATTCTGCTGGTGGTTTAGGTCAAAGTTCTTTTCGCTATGGAACTCAAGCAGATAATTGTTTGGGTTTGGAAGTTGTAACGGCAAATGGTGATGTCGTTTGGTGTAGTCCAGAAGAAAATAGTGAACTTTTTCACCATGTTCTGTGCGGTTATGGTCAATTTGGTCTTATTACTCAAGTAAAGCATCGACTGAGAAAATATCAACCTTTCACTCGTACTTATTTTCTCTGTTATGACGATCTCGATCTTCTTTTAAAAGACGAACATTTTCTGGTATCAGAAAATTTAGTTGATGGTTTATTGTGTTTATTTTCTCCCTGTATTATGGGAATTTCTAGAACATCAGGGAATGGTCTAAAACCTCTAATAAAATGGTTTTATAGGATGCAAATCACTCGTGAAATTAGTTCAGAGGCAGACATTAATGACGATAAATTGCTTTCTCAACTAAACTTTTATCGTCATATCTACACAGAAAACCTTACCTTTGAGAAGTTTATCCAACCAACTCTTACAATGGCATTTCCAGAAGGTCACGCTCATCCTTGGATTGATGTACTTTTACCAGGATCGATCGCCAAAGAATATATTGATTCAGCCCTTGAAATCACACCTTCTTTTATCGATTTTAGGAATACACCAATTGGTTCATTTAGCATACTCAATCGTAATACTGAAATGCCCATGTTTTCCTTACCTAAAGAAGATTTTATTGTGGGATTTGGGATGTATCCTAGTGTGCCTAAATCTCACGTTCAACCTGTTCTAGAAAAAATGAATTACTTGACAGAATTAGGTTTTCAAATGGGTGGTAAAAGATATATTGCGAGTTGGTCAGATTTAGATCTTCCAAAATGGCGATTACAGTTTGGTGATTATTGGTTCAAACTCAATGAAATGAAGCGCAAATACGACCCCAAAGGAATACTCAACCCTGGCTTTTTCCAGTATAAATACGAACAAGTTGTATACCCAAAGCAAGCAGCACTTACTTAGTTGAGCAAAATCACCTCATAATTCAGCAATACCACATATCTAACTTACATTAGGAGTCAATAATGTTAAAAAACTTTTGGTACGCTTGTGCATTTAGCTCAGAAATCACTAATAAACCCAAGCAAGTAGTGATGTTAAACCAGAAATTTGTTCTTTATCGCAATAGTCAAGGACAAGTAATGATACTAAAAGACCAGTGTCCCCATCGCGGTGCTGCTCTCTCCTTGGGCTGGATAGAAGACGGCTGTATTCGTTGTCCCTATCATGGATGGAAATTTCAAGCAGATGGTAAATGCGTTGATATTCCTGCTAATGCACCCGTAACACCTATTCCTAAAAAAGCTCGTGTTGAGACTTATCCAGTACAAGAAAAATATGGCTGTATTTGGATATTTTACGGAGACTTACCTGAAGCAGAACGTCCCCCAATTCCACCACTACCAGAATTTGAAGAGCCAAATTTGCATCGTTCTTTTTTAAACTTTCAAGTCAATACTCACTACACTCGTGTTTTAGAAAATTCGATTGACATATCTCATTTACCAGTAGTTCATACAAATACTTTTGGGTCAGGATTTACACAAAATCCCAAGGTTGAAGATTATAAGGTTCAAGAAATACCTTGGGGTATAACTGCCACCAGTAAATACAAAAATTACACTAAGCCAAAAGGTTTGTTTAGTTTCCTATTTCGCCAAAAAAGTTCGGATGTAGTGACAAACCTTACTTTCTATCTTCCCAACATTACTAAAGTTGAGAGCATCTCTGGACGCATTAAAATCATCAATTATGCTATTCATTTGCCTGTTGATGATAACACGACTATCAGTAAGCGAATTTTGTTCCGTAGTTTCTTCCCCTACTCTTGGTTAGATAATAAATTCAAGAAGTATTACACCAAGATTTATGCAGAAGATAGCTTAGTTAGTGAATCACAATATCCTCCTATTGTTCCCACTAATTTGTCAGAAGAAGTCCATGTTGCTTCTGATGCTTTACAAATTGCTTACCGTAAGTTGTTACAAAAATATCTGGCATTAGGCTGGCTTGTAGAATGCGAACAAAGCAAATCAGATAAATCGTATACCACACTAGTTAACTAATGCCGCTGCACGGAAGTCGGAAGTCAGAAATCGGAAGTCGGAAGTTTTATGAATAAAGGCTTTGAACAATTACCAGGTGGTCAGTTATTTCCGCCGTGCTGCACTAGTCGTCCCTGAAAAACCTAAAAAAACTATTTGAGGAGAAAGTGAAAATGATGTTACAAAACTTTTGGTACCCTTGCGAATTTAGTTCAAAAGTCACTAATAAGCCCAAGCAAGTTATTCTATTCAGTCAGAGATTTGTTCTTTATCGCAACAATCAAGGACAAGTAATCATGCTAAAAGACCAGTGTCCCCATCGCGGTGCTGCTCTCTCGTTGGGCTGGTTAGAAGACGGCTGTATCCGTTGTCCTTACCATGGATGGAAATTTCAAGCAGATGGTAAATGCATTGATATTCCTGCTAATGCACTCTCAACACCTATTCCCCAAAGAGCTAAAGTTCAAGCATACCCAGTGCAAGAAAAATATGGATATGTTTGGATGTTCTATGGAGACTTACCCGAAGCAGAACGTCCTCCCTTACCAACTCTTCCAGAATATTTATTTTCATCTATGCGTGGTGTTCCCCATGTAGATTTAGATCCTGCCAATTACATCCGCCTGATGGAAACTAATCTTGACTTTGCCCATGTCATCGCTATCCACAGGAAATCATTTGGTCAAAGAATCCCACTGAATTCAACTATTAAATATAAAGTTGAAGAACACGATCGCAGTGCAGTTGCTCAATTTACCTTTGACTCTCTAAGTAGTTCGAAAAGTTTTCTAAATGTTTTATTAGGTGGGCGTCCACAAGTAACATTAAGATTAAGCTTCTACTTACCTAACTTTACCCTTGCTGAAATTGATGTAGGCGGAGATAGTAGGCTTAACATTAAATTTGCTGTTTTAGCAAGCTACTGCCCAATTGATGAAAAAACAACTTATGTTAAACGTATTTTGTTTCGTAATACTTTACCATTCCCTTGGGCAGATAAATTCTTTGTCAACCTCGATCAAAAACTCGCTCATGAAGATACGGTGGTTATCGAAAGTTTAGATCCTCAACCATTACCAGACATCTCAAAAGAAATTCATGTTGCTGCGGATGCTTTAGGGGTTTCTTTGCGTAAGCTGCGACAAAAATATATGGCGAAGGATTGGAGGTTAAAGCCTAATCAAAGCGAATCAAATAACTCAAACGGACATTCAGTGCAACCTGTTTCCGTCTCTTTAGTAAGCTAGTCGTTGCGGTGAGTTCATTTACAGAGGCGATCGCTCATTTGCGTAACTGAAAGGACGATCAAATCATAGAGGATTGGAAAATCTATTAACCTTTTGGCAAATACAATTAGGCGTTAGGCGATCGCAACTGAACTAGAGCGAACAAAAATACGATCCGCAAGAAGTATTTAGCCCGGGATTTTTTCAGTACGAAACTAAATCAAAGCTAATGTCCCGAGTCGCAAAAATGTGCTTGAGGCAATTACAAATCGTCCCTTATCGAATCAGATCGGATTAACAAGCGAAAAAAATTTAGTAAAGGAGGATATATGAACATTTTAGTCGTAGGTCTCAGTCATAAAACAGCTCCGGTAGAAATAAGAGAAAAGCTGAGTGTCCCCCAAGAAAAAATGGAAAAAGCTCTTGCTCGATTATGTAGTTATCCCCATATCGAAGAAGCTGCCATTCTTAGTACTTGTAACCGTCTAGAAATTTACATTACGGGCGCTCAAATGGAACAAGCAAATCGAGAAGTAACTCAATTTTTATTTGATTACAGTAACATCTCAGATTTTCATTACTTATTCGAACACTTATTTTTTATACGACAACAAGATGTCGTCAAGCACTTAATGGAAGTTGCTTCCGGTTTAGACAGCTTAGTAGTCGGCGAAGGACAAATCCTAGCGCAAGTCAAACACGCCTACCAATTAGGACAACAATACGGCAGTATTAAACGCACCCTCAATCACTTATTTAAGCAAGCTATCACCACCGCTAAAAAAGTCAGAACAGAAATTGCCATTTGTCAAGGTGCAGTTTCAGTTAGTTCTGCTGCAGTTGAACTTGCCGATATTAAATTAGAGAATTTATCAGAATATCGGACGACCATTGTTGGTGCTGGAAAAATGGCTCGCCGGTTAGTACAACATCTTTTAGGTAAAGGAGTCACTCAAATAGCGATCGTCAATCGTTCTATCGAACGGGCGCAACAACTAGCAAATCAGTTTGAAGATACTCAAATTCAGTGTTATGCACTCAAAGAATTGATATCTGTAGTAGCAGACTCAGACATAGTTTTTACCAGTACTGCTTCGACAAAAACCCTGCTAGATCGAGCCAAACTAGAAATCGCTTTAAAATCCGATCGATCCTTAATGCTTTTCGATATATCAGTACCCCGTAACGTAGATCCAGACGTTAATCAACTAGATTCGGTGCAAGTATTTAATGTAGATCATTTAGAAGCTGTAGTTGCTAAAAATCAAGAAAATCGGCGACAAATGGCACAAGAAGCTCAAATGCTAATATTCGAAGGCATCAAAGAGTTTAATGACTGGTGGCGAGCGCTAGAAGTTGTTCCTACCATTTGCTGTCTGCGAGACAAAATAGAAAAGATTCGCGAGCAAGAGTTAGAAAAAGCTTTATCTCGTTTTGGTTCTGAATTTAGTCCCAAACATCAAAAAACAGTTGAATCCTTAACTAGAGGAATTGTCAACAAAATTCTGCACGAACCAATGACACAAATCAGAGCGCAGCGAGATGTAGAAACTCAACGCCTGGTTCTTCAAGCTTTGCAAGTTTTGTTTCAACTCGATACCAAAAAACAACAATTTGCTTCCATCCTCAAAACATCCGCCAAAAACTAAATCTAATAAACCAAACCTATTAGGAATTAAGAAATGAAAAATCAGAGATTGCTACAAGCAGTGCGAGGTGAGGCGGTTGATCGCCCTCCAGTCTGGATGATGCGCCAAGCTGGTCGCTACATGAAAGTATATCGAGATTTGCGTCAGAAATATCCTTCCTTTCGAGAGCGATCTGAAAATCCTGACTTAGCCGTAGAAATATCTTTGCAACCTTTCCACGCCTTCAAACCCGACGGTGTAATTATGTTTTCCGATATTCTTACCCCTTTACCTGGAATTGGTATTCCCTTTGATATTCTGGAAAATAAAGGGCCTGTATTTCCCGATCCGATCCGAACCGAAGCACAAGTAGAAGCCCTCACTCCACTAGATCCGGAAGCATCTTTGCCATTTATTCGTCAAATTTTGACAACTTTAAGTCATGAAATTGATGCTCGCGCGACCCTACTAGGTTTTGTTGGCGCACCTTGGACTTTAGCTGCTTATGCAGTTGAAGGCAAAAGCTCCAAAGATTACGCGATTATCAAAAGTATGGCTTTTTTACAGCCAAAGATGCTGCATCAATTATTAGGAAAACTAGCAGACGCGATCGCTGTTTACATCCGCTATCAAATTGATTCTGGCGCTCAGGTAGTGCAAATATTTGATTCTTGGGCCGGACAGTTAAGTCCTAAAGATTTCCAAACCTTTGCTTTACCCTATCAGCAAAGAGTAGTTCGGCAGGTAAAACAAACTCATCCAGATACTCCATTAATTCTCTATATCAACGGCAGTGGCGGCATACTAGAACTAATGGCAGAATCGGGTGTAGATGTTGTCAGCCTAGACTGGACAGTCGATCTAAAAGTAGCGCGGCAAAGATTAGGAGCAAATATGGGCATACAAGGAAACTTAGATCCTTGCGTTTTATTTGGTTCTCACCAGTCAATCCGCGATCGCGTCCTTGAAAATATTCGCCAAGCCGGAAATACACGACATATTCTTAATTTAGGTCACGGAGTTTTACAAAACACTCCCGAAGAAAATGTTGCTTGCTTTTTTGAAAGTGCAAAACAATTTTCCTACTCTACGATCTAAAACCTAAGTATTAAGAGATAGCTGCACGTTCTTCTTCACTGAGCAGCTTTCATTTTTCTCTTTCGCTGCGCAAATCGAATTCAATTACTTTTTCTAAGGAGATATATGGCAACTTTTCTGATTACAATACCTGACTTTGCTAGTCATGTTCTTCCTATACTACCAATAGCTGAAACTTTAGCTATACAAGGTCATCGTGTTCTGGTACATACCAGACAACATCATTCTGATAAAGTTCAAGCTGCTGGTGCTGAGCTTGTCCCAATGTCCGATCTTTGTGATATTAAATTTCAGGTAGAAAAGTCTTCAGTAGGTCAACCTTGGTGGCTTCCCAGTTTTGCCAGTGAACTTTGGCACTTTCGTAACGGGGTTCTGGCAATGATTCCAAGTATGGTTGCAGAACTAGAAACTATTATTAAACAGGAGCAAGTAGATTGCTTAATTGGTGATTATATTGGTTATGGAGTATCTTATACAGCAGAAAAACTTGGCATTCCCTTTATCACTGTATCTGTATCTTGGACAGTCATACCTAATGCCGATGGGATTCCTTTGTTCATTTCCTCCCTACCACTACCACCTCGGATTATTCATACTCTAATTGATTTCATCTTCCCACTAGGTGGACTTCGTCAACAGATAGGTTTACCTCCCCGTCCCAAGAATGCACCCGCTGAGTTTTTATCTATAATAGTTTCTAAGTTACTCAACTTAGTTACAATTCATCGGGAATTCGTACCGTCTGTACCGCTTCAGGAAAACCAAGTTTTTATTGGGCCTACTGCTTTCCAAATGCCTCGCACAACGGATAAAGAACCATTGGGAGCTAGCTTAGATCCTGACACTGTATTGATTAGCACTACAACTTCATCGGACGATGATGATGGTTTATTCCATCAAGTACTCCAATCAGTTGCTCAAACGGGAAGAAGTGTACTTGCAACTTCTGGTACTACTGGAAACATCCCATCTGGACTTGGGGAAAACGTGCGTATAGAAAGTTTTGTGCCTTTTGATGAAGTTTTGCCTTATGTTAGGGCAATTGTTACTCATGGTGGTTTCGGTACGGTGGGAAGAGCGCTTAAAAATGGTGTTCCCATGCTGATTATATCTGGTTTTGGAGACACCAGATATACAGGTAAACGAGCAGCAGAACTAGGATTAGCTTATCATCTACCAATTAACAAAGCCACTCCTGAAGCAATTCAAGCTAAACTCAAAGCATTGCTAGAAGACTCCGAACTACACGCTAGAGTCAAAGCCTTATCTGAAAAATTGCGTTCTATGAATTCTCCCGAACTTGCAGCTAAAGCAATCGAGAGCGTATTACAAAAGCAAACAATTGCGGTAGCAGAATACGTAAACAAATGAAACCGCTCAATCGTTTACGCGCTCCATCTTTCTTGCAAATGTATTAATTCATCCAATTGGCGACACTGGAGTGCTTGGGGACGCTTTTTGCGCTTACGTCATGAAGTATACAAATATCAATAAGTAAATATGCAAATACCATTCCTCAACTTGAAAGAATCTTACCTCGAACTCGAGCAAGAGTTAGATGCAGCTTACAAAAGAGTAATGAAATCTGGCTGGTATATCCTGGGTCAAGAATTGGAAGCATTTGAAACAGAATTTGCTGCATACTGCGAAACTAAATATTGTGTCGGAGTCGGTAATGGGCTAGAAGCCCTGCATCTAATTTTACGAGCTATGGAAATTGGTTCGGGAGACGAAGTTCTTGTTCCAAGCAACACTTATATTGCTACCTGGCTAGCAGTTTCTTATGTAGGGGCTACTCCTATTCCGGTCGAGCCAGATGAAAAAACTTACAACATAAATCCAGACCAAATTGAAGCAGCAATATCCCCTAAAACAAAAGCAATTCTGTTAGTTCATCTTTATGGTCAACCAGCTAACATGGAGCCAATTAAGGAACTGGCAAGAAAATATAAGCTAAAAATCATTGAAGATGCGGCTCAAGCTCACGGAGCGCGTTACAAAGGTAGACTGGTTGGTAGTTTAGGAGATGCAGCTGGGTTCAGCTTCTACCCAGGCAAAAACTTGGGAGGATTAGGTGATGGTGGAGCCGTAACAACTAACGATCGCGAGTTGGCAAATAAAATTCGTCTATTAAGAAACTATGGTTCTCGTGTTAAATATGTTAATGAGGTTAAAGGTTTCAATAGCAGACTTGATGAGTTACAGGCTGCTTTTTTAAGAGTGAAATTGACTAAGCTAGATCTATGGAATAGTCGACGTATTGAAATAGCTAACCAGTATCTTGATGGGCTTTCTAAATTAACAGACTTAATCTTACCTTTTGTTCCTGACTGGGCAGAGCCAGTATGGCATTTATTTGTAGTACGTCACCCCAATCGTTCTACTTTACAAAATGACCTGAAAAATTTAGGTATTGGTACTTTAATTCATTATCCTATTCCTCCTCACTTATCTGATGCGTACAAACAAAAAGAAAATTTTGGCAGTTTTCCGATTTCAGAACAAATAGCTGATGAGATTTTAAGTTTACCAATAAATCCTCATCTGACTGATGAACAAGCGATCGGAGTTATAGAGGTCTTAGAAGAAAAATTAACTGTCTATCGCAGTCAGGTTAGATTAGCAAACATATATTGAGTTGACATCAGAAGTTTAATCTTATTACCTCTAAAATTGCCGATCAAAACAAAGGATTTATTAGCTTATGTACTTTTTAAAAAGAGAAATCAAACCATCTCAATTAATTGAATTACCTGAAATTATTGAATCTCAAACTCAGAGAATAATTCAACAATGCCAGATCGTTCAATTACCTAAAATTACAGACCAAAGGGGTAATTTAACAGTTATTGAAAACAACAAAAATATCCCTTTTGAAATCAAAAGAGTTTATTATCTTTATGATGTACCAGGTGGAGTAGAAAGAGGAAGCCATGCTCATAAAAAACTGGAACAATTGATTGTTGCTATCTCTGGCAGTTTTGACGTAATTGTAGACGATGGAGATCGCAAGAAAACATACCATTTAAATCGCTCCTATTACGGTCTTTATATCTGTCCGATGGTCTGGCGAGAGATTGTTAATTTTTCTTCGGGAGCGGTTTGTATGTCTCTGGCATCCGATTTTTACGATGAGTCCGATTATTATCGGAACTATCAAGACTTTATTCAATCTCTTAAAAAACAGTAATCAAAATTGCTAAATCTTGCCAAAATGAACTTTGAAAAGCTATCTAAACCTCGAAATAAATGGGGACTTGTTATCATTTTGTCTGCTACGGCGATCGCAGGTACGACCCTTGTTTATGGCATTTCTCAAATTAAAGCCACTAATAGCAAACCTGAATTGATAGCAACTAGCATTGCAACTACTGTAACTACTCGCCAAATTAGTGCTTTAGGACGACTAGAACCAATCACAGAAGTAGTGCAAATATCCGTACCTGCTGCTGTAAGTAACGACCGCGTAGCCGAACTCCTAGTCAAGCGCGGCGATCGCGTCGAAGCAGGACAAATCATTGCGGCTATGGATTCGAGATTCCGTTTGGAAAATGCCTTAATCGAAGCAGAAGCCCAGCTTAATGTCGCACGAGCCAAGTTAGCACAGGTGCAAGCTGGTGCTAAATCGGGAGAAATAATGGCTCAAAAAGCGGAAATTTTTAGACTCCAACAAGAGTTAAAAGGTGAAATTGCCATAAAAAAAGCGATTATTGCTCGTCGAAGAGCTGAAGAGATAGACGCTAATGCCGATTATAATCGTTATCTATCTCTTTACCGGCAAGGAGCGATCGCTGCTTCAGAACTTGATCGAAGAAAGCTCGCTTTAGACACAGCTAAGACACAACTCGAAGAAGTCAAAGCGCAACAGAATCAAAGCATCGCTCGACTGCTAGAGGAAATCAAACAAGCTCGAGCGACTTTAGACAAGATTTCCGAAGTTCGTCCGGTTGATGTAGCAGTTGCTCGAGCTGAAGTAGATAAAGAAATTGCCGCAGTCAAAAAAGCCAAAGCCGATCTAGCCGAAGCATACATCCGCGTACCTATAGCAGGTCGAATTTTCGATATAGACGCTAAACCTGGCGAAGTTGTTGGCTCTGAAGGTATCGCCGAAATGGGAAAAACCAGTCAAATGCAGGTGGTAGCGGAAGTTTATGAGAGCGATATTAGTCAAATTCGTGAAGGTCAACAAGCTACGATTGTCAGCGACTCATTCTCAGAACAACTTCAAGGAACTGTCAGTCAAATTGGGCTGAGGGTAGTCAAACAACAAGTTACTAGCGGTGAGTCTGGAGAAAATCTCGATCGCAAGGTGATAGAAGTAAGAATCGAACTTAATTCTGAAGATAGTCAAAAAGTTGCTAATTTAACTAATTTGCAAGTACAAGTTCTAATTCAACCAGATATGCGATCGAGCAATAATTAGCCAAAACCCCAATATCTATACAATCTAAAAATCTATGTTTCGTAAATTATTGAGCAAAACTCCATTGGCTTGGCTACAAATGAGTCGCGAAAAGTCGAGGCTTTTAGTCGCTATAGCAGGAATCACTTTTGCTGACGTATTAATGTTCGTTCAATTGGGAGTTAAGGATGCGCTGTTTGATTCGCAAGTTACCCCCTACGCAACACTTCAAGGTGATTTGTTTGTAATTAATGAACTTTCTGATAATTTGCAATCTGTTAAAAGTTTTTCGAGAGATAATCTTTATCAAGCATCAGGCATACAAGAGGTAGAATCAGTTACTTCGCTTTATATCGGTCAAGCAGGATGGCGCAATCCTGAAAATAAAGCTAGTCGTCAAATATTTGTTTACGGAATCGATCCGAATAAGTCACCCTTTAATTCCCCAGAAGTGAATCAACATCTCGATCGACTCAAGTTATTAAATAGAATAATTTTCGATCGAGCCGGAGCAATTCCTCAACTTGGTAACGTTCCTAAGCTACTTGAAAAACAAAATCCTTTGTCAGTTCAGGTTAATGACTTTGAAACTAAAGTAGTCGGATTATTTACCCTGGGTTCTTCTTTTGCTGCAGAAGGCAATCTAATCGCTAGTGATTCTACATTTTTGCGACTTTTTCCAGAGCGCAGAGCTTATGAAATTGACGTAGGTATCATTAAGCTAGAATCTAATGTCAAGATAGAGGCAGTACAAGAACAGTTAAAAGCAATCCTGCCAGATAATTTACTAGTGCTTACCTTAGATGAATTCACCACTCGCGAACGTACATACTGGGAAACAGACTCTCCAATTGGTTATATCTTCGGTTTTAACGTCGCTATTTCTTTTTTAGTTGGCACGGTAATTGTTTATCAGATTCTTTACACAGATGTTTCCGAACATTTATCTGAATACGCTACCCTCAAAGCAATGGGTTATAGCGACCTATATTTAATTAAAGTTATTATTCAAGAGGCTCTGATTTTGGCAGTGTTGGGTTTTATTCCAGGAGTTTTAATCTCAAATGGATTTTACTCTGTTGCTCGCTCAGCAACACTTTTGCCCATTTTATTCAAAATAAGTCGAGCAAAATTAATCTTGGTTTTGACGATTATTATGTGTATTGTATCGGGGTCGATCGCGCTGCGGAAATTACGACAAGCCGATCCGGCTGATATTTTTTAACAATTCAATCTAAACAATTAATCTATATCAATGAACTTTGAACATGGGCGAAGCAGTAATTTCCGTTAGCAATCTCGATTATTACTTTGGTCGAGGGCAACTGCGCAAGCAAGTATTATTCGATATTAATCTTGATATTTATGCTGGAGAGATTGTAATTATGACCGGGCCATCTGGTTCGGGTAAAACAACTTTATTAACCTTAGTCGGCGGATTGAGATCTGCTCGAGACGGTAATCTCAAAATTTTCGGACGAGAAATGAGCGGTGCCAGTGAACGAAAATTAATGCAGGTACGGCGACAAATTGGCTACATTTTTCAAGCACACAATTTACTTAGTTTTCTCACGGCTAAGCAAAACGTGCGTATGTCTTTAGAATTGCACGATCGCTACTTAAATAAAGATCCCGATCGATTGGCAATCGATATTCTCGAAGCTGTTAGTTTGGGAGATCGCATCGATTATTATCCAGATAATCTTTCTGGAGGACAAAAACAGCGAGTAGCGATCGCTCGGGCTTTAGCTAGTCATCCCCGAATCGTTCTCGCTGATGAACCTACAGCCGCTCTTGATAAGAAATCCGGTCGCGATGTTGTCGAAATAATGCAGCGTTTAGCCAAACAACAAGGCTGTACTATTTTGCTAGTTACTCACGATAACCGCATTCTTGATATTGCGGATCGCATTGTTGAAATGGAAGATGGCAAACTGATGAGAGACTGTTCGTAAATTTATATTAAGCGAGATTCGTTGCCTTTGATTTTGGCTCATCCTCTCCTTTAGTCAGATTTTTCTTAACAATTAGAAGAATTGTCAAAGATGGATATAGGAAGAGAATGGAGGAAAAAAGGAGAAAATAATGAAGAAAAGTGAAGCAATAATTTTACAAAAGCCAAAATCAAGGTGAAGAAAAAAGAAGAAAAAGTAACAATAGATTGAAGAAAGGAAAAGAACGCTCCTGACTGACTGACACATCTTTGGAAGGAGTTCATACAGAGCAGTAGAAGTCTTGAACGCAAGAAAAAGGAAACTGCTGATAGAAAGCATTGCGAGCTTTAGCCGAAGCAAAGCAAGGAGCGGGGTCATGATAGAGCAAAGAATCGAGTCTCAATAGAGGACGAGCTTTATGGATAGAGCCTTTGAGCCAGCGCAAACCCATTTTTAAATAACTCAAGCCCCGTTTCCAATGAGCGTCAACTTGACGGCGAAAACCCCAGCAATTCTCATTTTGAAAAGAGAAGAAGAGAAAATTCTCTTTTTTAACAAGAGAAGAAAGATGATAAGCCCCAGAAATGTTGAAAGAGTGCGATCGTCAATTAGGTT
>JAAUYH010119921.1_pt1 | contig 17454 bp, 21 predicted proteins | sample 7278061 | NCBI WGS metagenome assembly JAAUYH01 (sample SAMN14350203, study PRJNA611818) | marine sediment metagenome | isolation source: surface marine sediment (0.6m) | place: French Polynesia: Moorea | collected 2018-08 | reverse complement strand
TCGGCTCATCGCATCCTGGGGCGGTAGTACGTCCCAAGGGTTGGGCTGTTCGCCCATGAAAGCGGTACGCGAGCTGGGTTCAGAACGTCGTGAGACAGTTCGGTCCATATCTGGTGCAGGCGCAAGAGTATTGAGAGACGCTTTCCTTAGTACGAGAGGACCAGGAAAGACGCACCTCTGGTGTACCAGTTATTGTGCCAACAGTATACGCTGGGTAGCCAAGTGCGGATTAGATAACCGCTGAAAGCATCTAAGTGGGAAGCTAGCCTCAAGATGAGTACTCTTTATACTAAATACAGTAGAAGAGATCACGGTAAGATTAACCGTTTGATAGGCATCAAGTGTAAGTATAGTAATATATTCAGCTGAGATGTACTAACAGATCGAAAGCTTAGTCAGAGCTAATTTGAGCTCAGATAATTTAATGTTTTGACATTTATAGCGCAGTAGAACCACTCCGACCCATATCGAACTCGGTTGTTAAATGCTGCAGCGGCAATAATACTGAAAAGGAAGCTTTTTGGAAAAGTAGCTCGATGTCAAGACTTAATAATGAAGTACATAAAACTTTTTATATAGACATCAATTTTTACTTAAGCTTTGATTATAATTTTTTATTGCAGAGGAAAGAATTATGAGGCTGGCAGTTTATGGCAAAGGTGGCATAGGTAAATCAACTACTAGCTGTAATATATCAGTTGCCTTGTCTTCACGTGGCAAGAAAGTCCTTCAAATTGGTTGTGATCCAAAACATGATAGCACGTTTACTTTGACTGGCTTTTTAATTCCAACAATTATAGATACCTTACAGTCAAAAGACTATCATTATGAAGATGTATGGCCAGAAGATGTTATATATAAAGGCTATGGGAAAGTAGATTGTGTTGAAGCTGGCGGTCCACCTGCTGGTGCTGGCTGTGGCGGATATGTGGTTGGCGAAACTGTAAAATTATTGAAAGAGCTGAATGCTTTTGATGAGTATGATGTAGTTCTCTTTGATGTCTTAGGCGATGTGGTTTGTGGTGGTTTTGCTGCTCCGCTGAATTATGCAGACTACTGCTTGATTGTAACTGATAATGGCTTTGATGCGTTGTTTGCAGCAAATAGGATAGCTGCATCTGTTCGAGAAAAATCGAGAACACATTCTTTGAAGCTTGCAGGTTTGATTGGCAATAGAACTTCTAAAAGAGATCTGATTGATAAATATATTGATTTTGTGCCAATGCCTGTTTTAGAAATACTGCCTTTAATTGAGGATATCAGGGTTTCTCGTGTAAAAGGCAAAACTTTGTTTGAAATGGCTAAAAAAGATAGCTCTTTACTGTATGTATGTGACTATTATCTTAATGTCGCAGATCAACTAATTGCTCGGCCAGAAGGTGTTATACCTAAAGAGTCTTCTGACAGAGATTTATTTGCTCTTTTGTCTGATTTTTACTTGAGTAAATCAGGTCCTGCTGAAAAAAAATAAGTGGTAGTGATTTGAAGCTAATAAGTGTCCAGTGAAATTAATTTAATGCTATGACTTTTACAAAAAAAAACAAAATAGATGATCAGCTAGTTTTTGAATGTGAGACAGGTAACTATCATACCTTTTGCCCTATTAGTTGCGTATCTTGGTTATATCAAAAAATCGAAGATAGTTTTTTTCTTGTTATAGGTACCAAGACTTGTGGTTACTTTTTGCAAAATGCCATGGGAGTTATGATTTTTGCTGAGCCTCGCTATGCAATGGCTGAGCTGGAAGAGGGAGACATATCTGCTCAGTTAAATGATTACATAGAGTTAAAGCGCCTATGTTTACAAATCAAGCAAGATCGAGCTCCAAGCGTAATTTTTTGGATAGGTACCTGCACAACTGAAATTATTAAAATGGATCTTGAAGGATTGGCGCCAAGACTAGAATCTGAAATACATGTTCCTATTGTTGTTGCTAGAGCCAATGGATTAGACTATGCTTTTACGCAAGGCGAAGACACAGTTTTAGCCGCTTTAGCTCAAAGATGTAATCTTGTTGCTAATCAAGACCTGCATGCTCAACAGCTGCACAATCATAAGCCTCTTATTGTTTTTGGCTCTCTGCCTAATATGGTAGCGAAGCAGTTGTCTCTAGAACTGGAGCTTCAAGGTATTTCAATATCCGGCTGGTTGCCTTCTTCAATGTATGCAACTTTGCCAAGTATTTTACCGGGCAATTATGTTGTTGGAGTTAATCCTTTTTTAAGTCGTACAGCAACTACTTTAATGCGTAGAAGAAAGGCGAAATTAATAGTTGCTCCTTTTCCTATTGGCCCTGATGGCACAAGAGCTTGGATTGAAAAGATTTGCTCAGTTTTTGATATTGTTCCGAAAAACTTAGATGTGAGAGAGGCTAATGTATGGTCTTCTTTAAAAGAATATATTGATTTAATCAAAGGAAAATCGGTATTTTTCATGGGAGATAATCTGCTAGAGTTATCATTGGCCAGGTTTCTAATTTGTTGTGGTATGATTGTTTACGAAGTGGGTATACCATATATGGATAAAAGATATCAGAAAGGAGAATTGGATTTACTGCATGCAACCTGCTTTCGCATGGGCGTAATGATGCCTAGGATTGTAGAGAAGCCAGACAATTACAATCAGATTGATCGTATTAAAGATTTGCAACCTGATTTGGTCATTACTGGTATGGCTCATGCTAATCCTCTAGAGGCCAGAGGAGTAAATACGAAATGGTCTGTAGAGTTTACATTTTCTCCAATTCATGGTTTTGTTAATGCTAGAGATGTATTGGAGCTTGTAACTCGCCCTTTAAGAAGAAATAGCTCTATTCCAAATTTTAATTTTGTATAGTTTATAGATTGCACTAGGCTAATTATGTCAATAATATAGTCCGCAAAACAATCTACGTACTTTTATTGCTTAAAGAAGTTAGTTTTTATTTAATTTATGTAGTAATTATTACGTGGTGTTATGCTTTATGCAGGTGCAAGCCGTATTAAATCACCAAGGCGTTTTTTTAATTGACTTGTTTTTGTAATAAGTTTAATTTATTGCTGAAATTTCAGCTTTATAAGGACCTAATTACTTTTATTTGAAAGTGTAATTAGTCGTTTTATTTCCTGAAATCCTTGAAAGAATTAGCGGCCAGCCGCTAAAAATTCATTATAAAAACTTGAATCATGATTAAGTTTTATTAATCAACAGTCAGCAAGTAATTGCTTGCAAAATCTATAAATTTATAGTTCTCTAATCCAAAGTCAATTTATATGATTTTACGACCTTTTTTGCGTCTCATACGGATAATTTTTTGCCCTTTGCTTCTCGTGCTTAGTCTTCTATAGCCACATGCCTTATTTTTTTTGCGACTTTTACTACTTTTCTGTGATCTGTTCATGAATGTTTGCGCTGGAGTTTATGTAGATTATCTGAATATTTTAGCATATATTTGATTTACCTATGGATATAAGTTGCAGTAGTCTAATTTTTTATTTAGCTGTATCAAATCAGTGGCCGCATTTGTATTTTGCTTTTGTTTTAGTTTTTTTGATTCCTTTTTCTTGCTTTATTGCCTTCCAGTTATTTAAGCTAATTAATGCAGAAATTTGTTTCTATAAATTAAGAAGGGATGATGCTTTATTGTGTAATAGTAATGAAATATTGCGTCTTTCGTATGTCATGTTAAGAAAAAAACTGTTTTTTGATGCCATACAATTAATCGAGTCAAAGCAGTCTTGCAATGATATACGTATTTATCAATTAATGAATGCTCTTGGATTTATTTATTATAGTATTCACCAGTATCGTTTGGCTAAATTTTATTATATAGAGGCCTTAAAAATCAAAAATGATTATATTGTGGCACTACAAAATATTGCTAAAGTTTATGATTTAACGAAAGAAAGTTGCTTGCTGAAACTAGCTTGTGAATCTATACTTAAGTATGATCCAGAAAATAAAATTGCCCGCCAGTATTTAGCTAATTAAACAGTTGACTGCTTGTATATTTTTTACATTCGGGATAGCAGGATTTGAACCTGCGACATCCTGCTCCCAAAGCAGGCGCGCTACCAAGCTGCGCTATATCCCGTATTTCTTCAACCAAGATTATATAGCTTTTTCTCTGCTTTGTCTATGAATAATTTGAATTAGGGTACCAGAACATTCCTTTAATGCCATCAGGATCTGAAATAAAGCCTAAAGTTTTATAAAAATTAAGCACTTGTGGATCAGCAAACAAGGTAATTGTATTAATATCTGAGCAGCGTAGCTCTTTTACTATTTCACTGATTAAAATTCTGCCCAGTCCTCTTCTTTGGAATTTTGGGTGTACAACTACATCCCAGATAGTTGCATTGAATGTACTGTCAGATGTTGCTCTGGCAAATGCTATTAGCTTTGATTTCTTATCTTCGTTGTAAGACAATGAAATAGTTAAGAAGCTATTTTTAATTGCTGCTTTGACTTTTTTCAGAGGCCTTTTTACCCAGCCTACTTTGCCGCATAATTCTTCTAATTCATGCAAATTAATATTTTTTTCTCTGCTGAGTATTATAGCAATTTTTTTGCCTTCATGATAAAATTCTTCGATTAGTGTTTTACTACCTGCAGGCTCATCATGTATTTTGTTTGAAATACTTTGATGTTGTTGCCATAAAATTTTCCAAAAAGTCATTTTTAATTCACGTGTGCGGTTATTTTATTGTATTAAATTATATTCATAAAATGCTAGAGTGAATATATAGAGTATATAATATATACCAATACCTTGCTACTTGATTAGAGTAAAAAGTAAGTTGCTACATAAATTAACACAATTAGTTGTAGGAGAATATATTTTGAAAAACACGTCTGTTGTATCGCTTATAGCTTTTATTGTATTGCTTTTTTATCCTCTTTTTTCTTATGCTGATATTTCTGGTTTGCAGCCTTGTAAAGACTCGTCTGCTTTTACAAAGCGCTTAGATAACAGTGTAAAAAAACTAGAAGCTCGTTTATCCAAATATGAGCCGTATACACCGCCTTTCTTGGCAATTCAAAAGCAAATTGATAAAACAAAAATACGCTTTGATAAGTACGGAAAAGCTGGACTTTTATGTGGCTCAGACGGCTTACCTCACCTTATTGCTGATGGTCGCTGGAATCATGCAGGTGAATTTGTTTTTCCTGGTCTTTTGTTTATTTATATAACAGGCTGGATAGGATGGGTAGGAAGAGGCTACTTGCAGTCTGTAGCAAGTACTAAAAAGCCGGTTGAAAAAGAAATCATTATAGATGTACCACTAGCATTAAAATTTTCTGCTTCCGGCTTTACATGGCCATTGGCAGCATGGCAAGAATTTACTCGCGGCAAGCTTCTTGCCGATGATAGCGAGATCACGGTTTCTCCTCGTTAAAGTGCTTCGTCTTCATATTTACTAAAATAATTTTATGGATAATAACTTAATTAAATATCTATCAACTGTTCCAGTTGTTGCTTTTATCTGGGTAACTTTTACTGCTGGTTTAATTATTGAAATTAATCGTTTTTTTCCCGATGTCTTATATTTTTATTTGTAATGAGCTAAGTTTGCAAGCTAATACTGTTTTTTGCTCATGTTCTTTATCATTAAGTTAATTAAAAATATAATGAGTTTAGTTAGTCAAATTATTGTAGAGGCAGATAGTGAATTGCGTTATCCTAGCATTGGTGAGTTGCAGGTAATTAAAAATTATTTACAAACGGGTGAAGACAGAATTCGGCTAAGCTTGTTTTTAAGAGATCAAGAGCTGGTTATAGTACAGAAAGCTAGTAAGTCCATCTTTAGGATTTATCCTGAATATATTGCGCCAGGTGGTAATGCAGAAGGCTCTCGTAGAAGGTCACTATGCTTGCGTGACTATGGATGGTACCTGCGTCTTATTACTTACGGTTTACTGTCTGGAGACAAGCAGTCAATAGAAAGAATAGGCATAATAGGAGTAAAAGAGATGTATAATTCGCTCGGTGTACCAATCCTAGGGATGGTGGATGCCATACAATGCCTTAAAGAAGCAACGTTAGATCTTTTGTCTTTTGAAGATTGTCAGGTTATCTCTCCTTACTTTGATTTTATTATTCAGGGTATGTCTTAAGGCTTTTTTATGTATTGCTCTCAGAGTTGTTTCTTGATTCATATAATGGTATAATCTACCTAAACCCGGAAAATATAAATACAAACACTTCATATTGCCAGAACTGGAAAGAAGCAACAATTTAAGTGGATTGCTATTTAGATAAATTTCCGGGTTTTAGTTTTTTTACTAATGCATTGTAGAAGATTGAGTAAATTTAGCTAAAAAAATTTTAATTCAACCGTATCTCAAAAGTGACATGAAATCATTAATTACGCAAGGAGTGAAATTGCTTGCGACAGGCTCTGCTGTACCAGATCTATCTATTAATAACGATATGGTAAGCACTATTGTAGATACTTCGGATGCATGGATATATAATAGGACAGGTATCAAGGAAAGAAGAATTCTGCATAAAGACTCTTCTTTAATTGAAATTGCTGCATTGGCATCTGTCAGAGCAATTGGTAAAACTAGTGTAAGTGTAAAAGATATAGATTTAATTATTTTAGCTACATCAACTCCTAATGATTTATTTGGCAGCGCTAGTCAATTGCAAGCTAAAATAGGTGCAGATAATGCAATTGCATTTGATATTACGGCAGCTTGTTCTGGCTTTATTGTTGCCATGGTTACAGCGTCTCAGTTTATTCAAAATGGCAGCTACTCTAACGTTTTAGTGGTAGGCGCAGATGCTTTATCTAAATGGACTAACTGGTCTGATAGGCGGACTTGTATTTTATTTGGCGATGGTGCTGGTGCGGTGATTTTACAATCTTCGTCTATTTTGAATAATTCTATTTTAGGTTTTAAGCTAAACACTGATGGATATAAGTTTGATCAATTAAATATCTCTTATCAGCTGATTGATTCAAAAGAAAATTCTTTTTACTCTGGTATTAATGGTAAGTTCAATACAATTACAATGAACGGTAAAGAAGTTTATAAATTTGCTGTATCTAAAGTTCCTCAAAGTATTCGTTATTGCCTAAATGCTTTAGACTTGTCTGTTGATCAGATTGACTGGTTATTATTGCATCAAGCAAATGCCAGAATACTTAGTGCAGTTGCTTCCAGATTGATGCTTCCAGATTGTAAAATCATTTCTAATTTAGCTAAGTATGGGAATACTTCTGCGGCCTCTATTCCACTAGCTTTAGATGAGGCTATTGAGGAATCTAGAATCAGTTCAGGCGATTTGATTGTAATGTCTGGGTTTGGTGCTGGTTTGACCTGGGGTACTATTGTGTTGAAATGGCAGGCTTGAATATTATAGAATATGAAGATACAATGCGCTAAAAACTAATTGCAATCATAATACTATCATAAGTCTTTTGTGTGCAGCTATAATTATTACATAGCTCTGTTGCATGATCGGTATTTTATATATTAAAACAGTGGGTTTAAATCAATGACACCATCTTTGTCCGGTTTTTTAAATAGTTTAGTTTTGGGCGCAGTCATAGTAGTATTGCCAATTACGCTTGCATTATTTCTTGTAAGCCAAAAGGATAAAACAATGAGAAATTAGTAAAAAGCAATAATGTAAAATGAAATCAACGAAGCCTCTATCTGATTGGCTGCTTGCAAAACGTAAAATAGTCGCAAAAAGAAGCACGAAAAAGGATCCCAGTGTACCTGACGGCCTTTGGATTAAATGTGATCAATGTGGTTTATTAATGTATCATAAGGCACTAGAAAATAATTTGAAAGTTTGCCCTCAGTGTCATCATCATTTTCCTACGTCTAGCTATGACCGTATTGAGCAAATCATTGAGCCAGGTTCTTGGCAGCCTTTAAATGTCGACTTGTCATCAACAGATCCTCTCGGTTTTTCTGATCAAAAATCATACAGTAAAAGGCTGAAAGATACGAGAGCTAAAACAAGTCTTAACGATGCAGTGCAGACCGGAATAGGTAAAATAGGTCTTACCCTTGTTGCCTTAGGCGTAATGGATTTTCGTTTTATGGGTGGTAGTATGGGCTCTGTTGTAGGAGAGAAGCTAACCAGGCTAATAGAGGTAGCTACAGGTAAAAAAATACCAATTATTATTGTTTGTGCTTCTGGTGGTGCTAGAATGCAAGAGGGAATGCTGAGCCTTATGCAAATGGCTAAAGTATCTTCTGCTCTTCATAGGCATCAAAAGCTGAATTTGTTATATATTTCGGTCCTGACATCTCCTACAACCGGTGGAGTAACCGCTAGTTTTGCCATGTTGGGTGATTTAATATTGGCTGAACCTAATGCATTAATTGCATTTGCAGGAAGAAGAGTGATTGAGCAGACAATTCGTCAAGATTTGCCAACTAATTTTCAGACTTCTGAATATTTGTTTGACCATGGGTTTATCGACCTTATTATTCCAAGAACCCAATTAAAATATAGGCTCACGCAATTACTCGGTTTTTACTGTGTTTATAGATAGGACTTTTTTGTTTTGTCCAATTTTGTAATTCTGTGCATCCTAAAAAATGTACTCATACAAGATCAATACAAGAATTCTGTTTTTTTGTTATTTATTAATATTTTTTAAGTTGTTTTAGGAATTTAAGCTATGCTAAAAAAAACTTCTCTTTTGTTTTTGTTTATTGCATTAGTTCTATCGCCTCTTTCTTCTGCTAGCTCTATAGAGCTAGATGAGCTGACTAGAACAGTGCAATTAGAGCAAGATGGCCAAATCGCAATATTGACACCTGAGCAGGTAAAAAGGGGTAAGCGATTATTTAATAATACGTGTGCTCAATGCCATAATGGGGGGATTACAAAGACAAATCCTAATATAGGTTTAGACCCTGAGTCATTGAGCTTAGCTAACCCTTCGAGGAATAATGTGAATAGCTTAGTTGACTATATGAAAAATCCGACGAGTTATGATGGTGAATCATTTATTTCAGAATTGCATCCGAGTATCAAAAGCGCAGAAATTTTTCCTAAAATGCGTAATTTGACTGATGACGATTTATTTGCTATCGCTGGACATATTTTAATTCAGCCCAAAATTGCTTCAGAGAAATGGGGCGGAGGTAAGATATATTATTAAGGCGAAGTTGTTAAATTGCTTCTTTAGTATTTAGCAGATATCATTAGTTGTATCCTGGAAAACAGCTTTAATTCTATTATTTTATGAGGAAAAAAATGAAAAAAAGTTTCGCTGTTGCATTACCTATACTTGCTTTTGTTATGCTAGCCTTGTCAAGCCCAGCATGTTCTGCTGATTTAATAGCTGGCGAACAAGTGTTTTCAGCTAATTGTTCAGCTTGTCATGCTGGTGGCAATAATGCAATTATGTCAGAAAAGACCTTAAAAAAAGATGCTCTTGAAGACAATAGCATGAATAGTATTGAGGCAATTACAACTCAGGTGAAAAATGGTAAAAATGCGATGCCTGCATTCGGCGGCAGATTGGCAGATGAAGATATTGATAATGTTGCTAATTATGTCTTAAATCAATCAGAGCAAGGCTGGTAATTTATTGTACTTTGTTCGATAGATAGCTAGTATTTAGTTTATTGCAGCTATCTATTTATAATATCATTGATATAATGTCACAAGTTTATACTTCATTTTTAGTTTTAGAAAACGGTTGTAAGTGCCAAGGCTGGTCTTTTGTCAACTTGTCATATTCATCTTATGGTGAGATAGTATTTAACACAGGTATGACAGGTTACCAAGAAATTGTGACAGATCCCAGCTATTACGGCCAGATTGTTATGTTTACTTATCCTGAGATAGGCAATACAGGAGTTAACTCTCTTGACTTTGAATCAAATCATGCATATGTTAAAGGCTTAATATTGAAAAATGTATGCTACTATCCAAGCAATTGGACAACTGAAATGTCCTTGCCTGAATATTTAGTAAAGTACCAAATACCTCACATTTTCGGTATAGATACAAGATATTTGACTAAGCAGTTAAGGAGCCAAGGAGTAATGCTTGCATCTATCACGAGTATTGCTTCTAATTTCTTGTTTATTAAGTCTGAGATTTCAAAGATGAGATTAGTGCAAAATATAAATCCTGTAGATAAAGTCACTACGTGCAAAACCTATCGTTGGCTAAGCAAATTATCACAAGATATGTACTATAGAGCTCAAGCCAGCATGTCTCTTCAGTTCGCTTATTTAAATGTTGTTGTTGTTGATTATGGCTTAAAACTTAAAATTCTTGAGAAGCTTAGGTGGTACAGATGTAACTTACTGGTTGTTCCTGCTTATGCAAGTTATGAATATATAGTAATGCAAAAGCCCGACGGTATACTGTTATCTAATGGTCCCGGCGATCCCTCAATGCTTGATTATGCGGTTAAAAATATTCAGAGAATAGTTAAGCTGAATATTCCGGTTTTTGGCATATGCTTAGGTCATCAGCTGCTAAGCTTGGCTGCTGGTGCAAAAACTAATAAATTAAGGTTTGGTCACAGGGGATTAAATCATCCTTCTGGTACGTTAAGTATAGCAAAAATGACGAGTCAGAATCATGGCTACATAGTTACCAAAGAAACGCAGAACATAATTAGTAAAAGTCATTTCAATATATGTTACAGTAATTTGAATGATCAAACAGTTGCAGGAATAGTTTATAGTTCAAAGCCGTGTTTTTCTGTGCAATATCATCCCGAAGCAAGCCCTGGTCCGAACGATTCAGATTATTTGTTTGCTCATTTTTCTGCGGTAATGATTTCATGTAAACTAGTAAATTGCTAATAGGCCTTCTTTTTGCCTTTGATGTCTTTGAATGCAGGATGCGTAAACAATGCAGCTAAAACTTGTACTCCTCGTAGCTGATTGAATAGCGGTAAATGTCCTATAGGTGCAGTTGTATTCCAGATAAATTCGTTTGGGTAGCGAACATTTTTTTTATCTACTTTCCATCCAATTTTATGCCAAAATCTTTCCCAGTTTTTATTATTGTACATCCATATTTGTTTTTGGATGGAAAAGCCAAATTGGCCTTCTGAATAAATTGTCCATAGTGCATCTATTGTTTTTAAGTCTTTATCTGGAAAACTTAATACGTCTGTGAAGTATAGCCATTTTCGTTCTTGATTTAAGCCAGCTAATTTGCTTAAGTATTTTTGCGTTAGGCAGTTTGCTGCTTTAAAATTATTTGAAATTAAAGATCTGTATAGAGGCTCATAGTTGATACTGCTTGATGATTCAAGTTTCACAATGCCATTGTGAAAGTATTTTTTTATTTTTTTTTGAAGAGTAACAGTGTTTGAGTGATACAATTCTTTAAATATAATGCCATCAACACAGTGTACTGAATCTATTGGCTTCAATCTCCTTGCTATTAATAGCTCTAGTAACTCAGTGAGGCCTGCGGGATATCGGCCGATTTTCTGCACTAGTTTGATTTGCTGACTGATTGATAAAGGATCTTCTAGATGAGCAATTTTCTTTAGCTGGCTTATACTAGTGTTGATTTCAGTGTTCATAATAAGCTCGTATTGATTCTAGTGATGTATTGTTTAGTATCTATTAGTCTTTTTTAGTGTAGTTAAATTAGTAAGAAATACAAATTAGTACTTTTGAATATTGATTTTTTGATATACATGCTTGAGGCATGTATTGAAATTTTTCCCAATAATTTTAGTAAAAACATATATGATAAGTTTACCGATTAAAATTATACATCGATTTAAGCGGGGTAATACAAAATCCTGCATTTCTAAATATATTATAGATCCAAGCTGGTAATTTGATAATCTCATATACTCATATCCTCTATTAAAGTAAATATATTTTCGTACAATACCTTTCGAACTGAATAGCCATACAGAATATTTGTTGCAAAATATATTTTGTGGATAATGTATGTAAAAATTAATTAAATTGCAGCTAATCAAGTTATTTTTGAAATCGGAGATTTTTCTTATAGATTGATACTTGCAATACGATATCTTATTGCCGTAAATCAAAGAGTATATTTTTTTCACAGATTTACTATTCTCTAATAGATTAAATGTGATAATATTAGCCGTCTGGATGATCATATTTTCAAATAAGACTTTAACATGGTAAAAAGGTGTCTTGCTGTTGTTGAAAGGAAAAATATGTTTTTCTATATTTTCTGAGCCAAAAACTAAATATGTTAGCAAAATATGTAATACATAAGAATTCTCATGGAAGAATAATTGATTGCATTCCAAGTGAAAGTCAATAGGGTAATCTATTTCTTTAACTTTCAAAAGACAAAATAAGCGCTTCAGAGTTGTATCTATCAATTGAAGCAAGATTTGCTTGCTTAATCGCTCTACTTCTTGCGTGCTTAAGTTAAGCTCAATAATGTCTATGATTAAAACTTCTAGCTCAATTAGTATTTCTACTAGCAGTTGCCTTTTTGTGTATTGGCTAAAAATATCAAAAGCTAGATAATAGTTCGTTTTATTAAAAAGACCAAAAAAAAATTTATTATATGTTTGAGTAAAAAGATGCGATACGGCTAAGTTTAAATCATTGTTTTGGTTTTGAGGCCAATATATAATCATAATTCTGTGTAAATCTTACTGAATATATTGCTAGATTGACATATGCGCTAGATACTATTGTAAATAATTATTTATTAGCTTATGAGACGTTATTACTTCATTGTGGCAAGTCAAGATTTTTTATTTCGTCAAGAACCTATTGAAGAAATAATACGAGAAAGAATGAGTCATTATAATACCCTGAAGAAAGATATAGATTTTTGGATCACAACCAACCTAGAGTTTTTAGCCGGTAACAACTTGCAGCAAAAAATAGTAAAACCTTCAGCAGCCATAATTTCATTGAATCCTAGGTTTATTGACTGGCTCAAGCTTCGTGTGCAGTATGGTATTAAGGGCAGCTTTGTATCTTCTGATAATCAGCGATACAATAAATCATTTGCATTGGAAGACTCCGTAGCTACATGAATAACCTGTCTTTAGATGGTCTAACGAATAAAGTAAGTATTTCTTGGCTAAAAGTTTTGGCTGCTTTCGACTTGTATCTATTTGGATTAATAATGATTGACAGCATTCTTTTAATTGTGACATTCTCAATTTTGGCACAATGTAAAATACCAAGCTCAAGTTCTTTTGCAATTGCGGACACCGAAACAAATGCTGCTCCTAGACCAGACTGTACAGCATTTTTAATTGCTTCAATAGAATTGAGCTCCATTTCAATTTTGAAACGACTACTGTCGATATCATGCTCGTTCAATATTTTATCAATCACTTTTCGTATTGTTGATTGTGTGTCTAGTGCTATAAATCTTAGTCTATACAAGTCTTCTTTTTGAATATTTGTATTTTTGGCTAACACATGTCTTTTAGGTAAGATTAATGCCAATTCGTCTTCTGCGTAAGATGTAATTTGTAAAATTTCCTTTAACTCTTGAGGCACTTCTCCGCCTATTACAGCTAGATCTACTTGTCCATTGGCAACGCTCCATGAGATTAGCCTGGTTGAGTGTACTTGTAGCTGAACATTTATCTGAGGATATCTTTGCCGAAATAGTCCTATAAGTCTTGGCATTAAATAAGTGCCAGTAGTTTGACTTGCACCAATTATTAATGTTCCTCCTTGTAGATTTTGCAGGTCTTCTAGTGCACGACATGTTTCTTCGCATAGCGCCAAAGTTCTGCTACTATAGCTTAAAAGTAAGCGCCCTCCTTCAGTCAAAGTGGCCTTTTTATTATTGCGCTCAAATATTGGAATATTAAGTTGCTTTTCTAGATTTTGTATTTGTAGGCTAATTGCGGGCTGAGACACGTATAGGCTATCAGCAGCCTTTTTAAAGCTACCTTCTTTAACAATAGCTTTTAAAATACGCAGCTGATCTAAAGTAAAAGGTAGATCTCTCATGCTTGTATATTTGGTATAATAAATTCACTAGTAATGAATTGGTATATTAGCCTGTTTTAATATTTTTCGTTAAATATTTTAATTCACAGCTAAAGACTCTTGATACAATATAGTAAAGAGGTTTTTAAGTAATCTTCTTTTAATATTATAATATTCTAGGTAAAAGTATAGCAATATATGGACAAAAGACTACTAATAGTGCTGATACCAGTGCTAGCTGCAGCTTCTTGGGCTCTTTATAATATAGGAAGAGCCGCTTTACAGCAGTTGCGCAGTATGGGATCATAGTAATTGCATCCACAAGGAAAATCTTTACCCTTGTGGCAATTTCAATGATATCATTTTTTTATTACTTTATATTATGGCTGTTCCAAAAAAGCGTACGTCAAAGTCTAAAACAAGATCTAGAAAAGCTGTCTGGAAAAGACAGGCTTTTCATGAGGCCATTAAGGCAATATCTTTAGCTAAATCTTCTTTGCCTGCAAAGTCTAGCGCCTTATTGCTTGACTCGACCAGTCAAGATGATTAGCTTGGTGCCCTTTATTTACTGCATTAAATGTATTTATTTTGATTTTATAAATAGTGAGAATTAGTAACTGGCAGCAAAAATATTTGTATATATACCAATACCACACTTCTACTGTATTGATTAATCTGAAGCAGCTCAGTCAAATTTGGCTAATAAATTGTTTTGAAGGCTGTCAGCATGCTTTATTAAGTAAGAATATTAAAATTGCGCAGATAAAAAAAATTATTATAATGCATAGTGATCCAGGCAGTATAAATGGTCTACTGGGCCTATTGTCTAGCATAAGTTTGAACACTGAAGGTTCCAGGATTGATGTTTATGGTCCTCAGTCATTGCATAAATATATTTTTTGGGGCCGTAAATACTCCAAGACTCATTTTCGTCAAAGACTGTATTTTTATGATGTATCATGTGGCGCAATTCTTGAAAGACTAAGTCTCTGTATTAATCCCTATATCCGTTTTGGCAAAAATCTTTGTGACTACTATGAGCTACTAAACTCTGAGCAAACAGGTATGTTTGACTGCAATAATGCTAAATCTTACAATGTACCATTTGGTCCATTGTATGGCCGCTTTAAAAAAGGACAGAATTTTATTTTACCCGACGGCTTTATTTTATACAGTCAGCATTTTATTCGCGGCTATTATTTAGAGCACAAAGTCGTTTTAATTAATTGCAGACCAAAAAAGTGTCACATAAATGTGATTAACAATATCTCATATAATATAATAATTAGCTTATAGATATAATAAATGCAGTTGTTTTTAGTACTTTGTTCATTGTTTCTTCTTGTAATCCATGATATGCTTAGCACAACTATTTTGTTTATAATTACTTAATTTGATATGACTTACGCTATTGTTGAAATAGGTGGCAAGCAAATTTATGTTCAGCCAGGTAAATTTTATGATGTGAATAGGCTTCAAGTGTCACCAGGAGAAACGATTATATTGAATAAAATACTTTTATTGCGTAAAGAAAATAATATAGCCCTGGGTTATCCTTGTATTGAGTCTTGCAATATTAAGGCTAAAGTTTTGAAACACTTAAAAGGCCCTAAAGTTGTAGTGTTGAAAATGAAATCGAAGAAAAACATGAGGTCTAAGAAAGGCTTTAGGCAGCACTTGACTCGTTTGTTAATACAAAAAATTTAATTATATCTATCAATGGCACATAAAAAAGGTAGTGGAAGTACAAAAAATGGTCGTGATTCACGCTCTAAAAGACTGGGTGTTAAAAAATACGGTAATGAGCGTGTATATCGAGGCAATATTTTGATGAGACAGCGAGGCAGTAAGCTAATTCCAGGAGTAAATGTTGGTATAGGCAAAGATTATACATTATTTGCGTTATCGGATGGAGTAGTTAGGTTTGAAATTTGTCGTAAAGGCAAAAAAAGAATTAGTATATACTCCTCTGATGACTAAATATTTTAGTGTATTTATATCGTAATGGCTTTCGATCTAATAACAAACTATGAAATACTGTTTTCTTATAAAGCCATTTTTCAACATGTTAAAAAAAATAGTTATTTCGCGTTTTAATAATACAGCAGCTATTCTGTACAATGGTAAAATTCAAGAGATTGTCACTGTTAATCATCTATATCAAGTAAATGATATATATCTAGGAAGTATTCATAAAATTTTTACTAGTATAAATGCGGCTTTCGTGAACTTGGGCAATGACCAAAAAAGTGGTTTTATGCACATGAGTGATGTAAAGTGCTTGAAGAGAGGTCAAAAATTAACACATATTTCTAGTATTTTATCTGTTAATCAGTTAGTTATTGTGCAAATTATAAAAGAGCCAACACTAAGCAAAGGCCCGAGATTAACAGCTGATATCAGTCTTTTTGGTAAATACTTAGTCTTAATGCCTTTTTCCAATACTGTCAATGTTTCAAGCAAGATATACGATAGAAATGAGCGATCTTATTTGTATGCTTTGGCGGTATTGCTGAAGCCAGCAACTATGGGCTTGTTGGTTAAATCTTCTGCAAGCGGTGTTAATGAAGAAGTTTTACTTGAAGATTTACGCCTCTTAAAGCAACAATGGCACTTTATGCAAAAGCTTGCTATCGCTCACTCTTTGCCTTTATTGCTATATAGGGATGAAGATTTGGTAAAAAAAGTTATTAGGGATTTGCACTGTCATGATATTCGAGTTATTGTTTCAGACTCATTGCAAGGCTTGTGTCGGATTCGCTATTATCTCAATCGATGGAACTGCAAGTCTTTTAACTCTGATTTAAAACTACAGTTGTTTACTGGCTCCGAATCTATTCTTGAAAAATTTCATATTAAGTCAGCCATTGCTAATGCGCTCAAGCCAAAAGTTAATCTGTCAATAGGCGGCTATTTATTCATAGAGTCTTATGAGGCTTTTACTTTAATCGATGTTAACTCTGGCTCTTTCAATCAAGCTAGTAATTCTGCTGAAAATGTGCTGAAGTCTAATTGTTATGCAGCAACAGAGATAGCTTATCAGTTAAAAGTTCGTAATATTAATGGAGTTGTTTTGGTTGATTTTATTGACATGGAATCTCATAAAGATCAACTTCAGTTACTAGAGCATTTTGCACGTGCTCTTAGTTTAGACAGGTCTAGGCCTCAAATTATACAGTTATCAAAATTAGGCTTAGTAGAGTTAACAAGAAGAAGGCGCGAACAAAGTCTTTTTGAGCTTTTTTATACTACTCACGAAAATTGTGATTGTCCAGAGCACTTTTTTTCGCTTGATTTACAGCAGCCGACTAGCCGCTATGATTTAGTTAATAAAAATATTAATACTCTTTTTTTCAATACTTTTTATTATAACAGCATATATATTTCATTCTATTTGGTCTGTTGTCGAAATTGTTTAAAATTTGTAGGTTTGCAGTTTATTAATGCTTCACATCTACCTCATTTTCCGGTTGCTCCTTTAATACTTTACTCTCAGATTGTTAATTCTAGTATGTATTTACTGTAAAAACCACTATCGCTTTTAAAAGCGATAGTGGTTTT
>JAAUYH010038539.1_pt1 | contig 17458 bp, 11 predicted proteins | sample 7278061 | NCBI WGS metagenome assembly JAAUYH01 (sample SAMN14350203, study PRJNA611818) | marine sediment metagenome | isolation source: surface marine sediment (0.6m) | place: French Polynesia: Moorea | collected 2018-08 | reverse complement strand
AGCTTCCAGCAACTCTATTGTTTTTTGAATACTTCTCGCTAATTCCTATGATTGAACTCTGACTACTTTCTGACTGGCTGTACCAGACACTTAGCGAATTTTGAATAGCCGTTTCTCAGGCCCAAAAAGGACGGGGAAAATTTCCCCGTGATATTCCTCGAAATCGATCCGAGTGTGGAATACCCACCGCAGAGACCAATCCACGACCTTGCTGGAATCAAACCCGGGATCTCGACAACCGGTATCATGGCTGAGGCATTTTGAAAGCCGCCCCACTAGGCTATGCGTCTCTGGTCTAGTAATACTCGACCAATAGTAGTCCTGATATCCCTGCCACGACGCCTTGTCAACAATTACGCTCAAATGCAGAAGAAACATATGAAGATCATTAACTTCTTAATCTGAAAATACAAGGAAATCAGAATTTGTCTCAGAATGAAAATGTACAAGGCTCATATCGAAAACCGCTTGCTTACCAATAGAAAAAGTACAATAGAATGCATCCGGAAATGACCATGCTAATAACCGACAGTAATATTCGTACATGTTACATACTAAATTTATATAAAAGCAGACATAGAAATTCATATAGAAAATTTGGTGTAATTGACCCCCATTCGTAGTCAACAAGTTCTGGTCAAAGAAATTACAGATTACGTCAGAAACGCACTAATTGGAATCCGACGTTTTCATCAGGAATACGTAAGCGTTACAATCCTTACAGTTCATTTCCAGAGATCATGCCACGTAATGGCGCACAAAGAAGTGAATGAAAACGCTGAAACCATGCGGAATGTGAATTCGACGTTGACCCAGTCTGCAGTCAGATGGATAGCGGAACAGATTCAGACTTCCTCAGCGACCCCGAGTTATCTCGGCGAGTATTACTAACAGGAAGATGGAAGAGACGGCCGAATAACACGCGAGGACGATGTGGTGCGGTTATGTGTGTGTTTGCATTTGTTGGTGCGGTCTGCCTCGGTGCAGCATTGGCATGGCAAGCGTTGGAAGGAACTTCTCAGCGGTGTGAAAGAACTAAAATCTATCCGTACAAAAGCGGGTGCCCTACGGCGGCAACATGTGCGAACCTACGGCCGGGTGTCGCCTCTACAAAGGAATTCTTACGTGTCAATGTTGGTTGGCGTCTCGGTGCGCTTTATGGGCTGCACAGTCACGCACATGTGTTCATGATGAGCGAATCAAGATTGAAAAAGCGCCTGCCTGGCGTGAAGCCGTCTGCGTTACGGAATTTCGTTCGTTTGGAGGACGAGCTTGAGGACCTTGCACCTGCGCTTGGGGTCGAGTCGCGTTTGCAACAGTTCCTGCAAGTGGAACTGGCACCGCTTTGTTGCGTGACTCGCAATGAAATGGGTGCGCTTCGACGGACTGTGAAACAGTGGACGAAGCAGCGAAATAGCACGAAACTCACCGTTCGGTTCGACAAACTGCAGTGCTATCACGAACGTGTGAATAGCGTGAATGATGTATTATTAGCAGACAAACCCACGGTGAAGGTACTTGGTGCGGCAGAGGCGGACCTTCGAGATTCATTACGAAACGCGGGAATTAAGTTACCGGTGGAACGCTCGCATCAACTACCCTTTCACCTGAATATCGTCGAATTTCATGCGATTGGCCGGCGCAGTATCCATCGACATCTACGTGAGTTGGGCGTCGCAGCGGATATGGTGAGTGACGGTGTGGTGACGATTCAATTGCATCTCGGTCAGCCGTTCCTGACCGACGTGAACGTGTTGAACAATTGGGAGTACTCCCCATGAGTTGCTCACAAAGGCGATAGCACCGGTAGGGCTTGTACAGCACAAGTGGTACCGGTTTACCCTCCCACACGAGTGTGCCCACATAATCGTTTATCGACACCGATTCCACACCGCTTGTTCAGCACCACGAATCAAGTCTACCCGGAAGTAGCACGGACGGGACATCGTCACCACTGTAAACTAACACGTCGTAGAACGGGATGGGGAGCTCAGTTTCTAGAAGAAGATGCTAGATTGGCGCTGATCCGTGCAACAATGAGTGATGAAAAGCACAAGTAACGATAACGAATGAAAGCGAGGTAGAAGTGAATTTGTTAAAAAACGAGTAATAATTGACGCGAAAAACTGGCGTCAAAGATAGATTGCGATTGCCCACGCACGGGATCTACGCAGCGAAATCCCCACGCAAGCGTCAGCGCGGGGGCGTGCTGTAATGCAACACGTGGCGGCCGTGGCGAACGTGCAATGTAACGGCAAGCCACCATTATTGGTGATCAAGGCGTTTCCCCAGCTCGACCTGGCCGCACAGCACGATGTCCACGCAACCCCGCGACCCAGGCGCGGCGGGCCAGGCGGCGGGCTCGTCCGAGGAGGCGCAGACGCCGTCGACGACGGTGGAGTCGGCGACGTCGGCGGGCAGCAGCACGAAGCGAAAGAGCAAGAGCAAGAAGCAGAAGAAGCCCACAAAGGGCAAGAACCAGTACGTGGAGGTGCGCGTCGCCGGCTGCGCGCTGCGCGGCCGCAAAGTGTGTCCCTTCGCCGTGCTCCTGCGCGAGGGCAACTCCGCCAATGTGTGGCAGGAGGTCGCGCGCACCGAGGTCGTGTACTACGACAGCGAGCCCGGCTATGTCACCCCCTTCGAGCTGCCCTACGACGAAACCACATACCGTGTCGCCCTGTACAACAAGACCGGCAACAGCGAAGACATCCATCGTTGTACGTTTATCGGCTACGCCGAATTCACCGTCGATCGAATGCTACGCAAGGACGATGGCGTAATCGAGCGTGTGCTGCGCTCTCGGCGCGGGAAACCTGAGCCGAAGCGTGGCCATCTCATCCTGTGCGGTGAACTCGTGGATGTGCCCTCCACCGTGCACACATACTCGATACGGTTTGGTTTTGGTGCAGACTCCGGTGTTTGGGGGCCGAAGAAGCCGCCGCGTAAGGCGTTCTACGTCATCTACCGAGCTGTTGTGAACGGCATTGCGGACGAGGATTGGGTGCCAGTGTATCGCAGTGAAATCCGCGACGCCTATGCTGCGAAGAACGAAGACGTCGCGTTCGATGGTGCTGCACTAACAGCACCGAGATTGTATGCGAACGACGAAAACCGCGGGTTGCGCTTCGAAGTGTTCCACTACAACCCGAACGGTCCCCATCAGCCACTCGGCTTTGTTCAAACATCTGCGTCGGCGTTCAAGTACGCGAGACCGGGTGGTCGGCTGTTCATGGTGGCGGTGCCCGGTTCGAGACTGCAGAAAGGGACGGTGTATCTAGACATGGCAAAGACCGGCCTTTCTACTCGACGCGGCGGTGTGAGCAGTGTCTTCTGCCTGCGTGCAGGCAACTTTGTATGGGGCGATCAACTGCAAGAAGAGCAGAACGACTATCTCGAGCGCGACTTCGACGGCCGGAAGCGCGTGGAATGGCTCGATGGCGTGCAGCCCAAGCTGCCTACGGGCGTCAGCTACATGAGCAGGACCAGACTCGGCAACGACTCGGACGCGGATGATCAGTCAGATGGCGACGATTCTGAGGACAGTGAGCAATAGGCGCGTGGCGCTCCCCCTATCTTTCTTCATTCTTTCGTTTGTTTAGTTTTGCGCCTGTCGGTTGGCGCATCGCCCCTGCACCGTTTTCGCGTCTCGTGCTTGTAGGAAGCGTAAAACTATGTCGATTTATTCTGATCTCCCTTGTGCGTACGGGGTTTGTGTTGTGCGTCCTCATCGTTCTCGGTATAGCGGCAGCTGGGAGTGGCCAAGATCGCGTGAGCAGCAACAGTGTGCATGATGTCGTCCGTGTATGCTGACATGGGCTATATCATTTTTCGCGCATGGGCACTGTACGGACACGGGACAGCCTGGAACGCGTCCACATTTTCTCCTCATTGCTCGTGTAGCAAGATCGCACCTGCGCGAACTTTGCTACAAATCATTCGACCCGACTGCGTTCCAGCACCGCTCTTGCTCCACTTGCTTGCTTTACACACAACCCTCCTGATTGGCTATTCCCCCGCATTGCTGCACCACCGAAACGTTTGCACACAACGAAAAGCCTACTCCACTTTCCAATTGTTGGCCGCTCAGCGCAAGGCAAATGCATATCTGCCAAATCTTGTGATTATGTCTAATGCACCTCTCATTCATTTATCGAAGATAATTGGATTACAACACGTGATAGATAATTTGTAACGACACCTTGTTTACAGTGTGTACGATAAAATAGCCGTTGATCTAAATTTCTAATTAACTTCTATTGTATCCAGAACTCTTTGAAATTGGAGAAAATCGTTCTTCAATTTATCCAGCGCGGCGAGTCGTCGAGCTTTTCACATGACTCTGTAAATTTATTTATTCAGGGAATTCTGTTGTTGAATAGGCAATAATTCCGATCTAACAATCCTGATGTATTCTAAGCTAACCGATTTGCCTTTTACAAAATTATTACGATAATCATCGACGCACCGTTCGGCGTACTTTTGTTATCAGGTTACACAAAAATTCAACATGACAGATTAACGGAAGAAATAGCCGAATAAAAATTTCCACTCCTCGAAAGTCGACTAGACTCTATCGATTTATGTTAAAATTCCTTCTAACCAATTCTATTACGACAATATTTTCAGTTTTTGTTAATGGGTAGTGCCTCTGCTGAATCTGCTTCTGTCACAAGTACTTTCACTCAACCTCAGAAATTTGTATTTGCAGAGAATACGCGTTTAATATTTGAAATAAAAAGCATTTTATTTGTCTCATTGCTCAACGTCACATTAATCTAATTTCCGCCTCATTATTAAGAGTTAGAGTGATACAATGAACCCAATAGCAAAATTAGCCTATATTCAATCAGATTTAGAAAATTTCAATATATGAATGCTCGAATCAGGTTTTCATTTGTATAAAATGATACAGAGATGATGGATGACAAAACACTCTAAATTCACCACTACTAAGGTGGTGCGTTAAAATAATCTTACCGCGATGTAATTAAAAGAAATGAGTTTCCTTGAGATATATAATGGCAATATTTTGGAATAAGAAACGAAGCATTGATTTATTAATCAATATCTCTGAATAGTACCACGATTACTATCCAGTTGTCGACTGGCTAGTAGTAGAAGAATTGCGAGAAAAGTGGCTCGAGCAATCTATTTCTTGGTGCTCCTGGGATCCATTAGCTTTCACGATGCTCAGTCCTTTTAATGATGGAACATCAATGGGTGTGAGATCAAAGTCGGGCACCGGAAGAATATCGAATTCACTTTCTTTTTCAAAAGTCTCAACTAACCATGACTGCACTTTCGCAGTCTTGCGCTCACTGGGTTTCGACTGATTGATTTTCTTCGTAGACTCCATTTTTAATGTTTGAGTATTATTGAGGAGTTGGTGCAGCTATGTAGATGAATTTTGAGTTTGGATTATTGCAGAAGTGCTGCCGCTATAGAAGTCTTTAAACGACTGGTAAAGACAAAATGCTGGGCCAGTGAGTGTTTCAAAACAGTAAGTACTTTTTTCTACTTCCTCATTCTGCGGCCCATTCAGATTTCCACCTCGCTAAGATTTATTGAAAATAGAACCATAAATTCAAAAGGTCCAACTGTGAAAATTGCATGTACTATGAAATTTGCGTGTATTTAATCCGATGATTCTATTGAATTCATCAAATTTCATAATTTCTTTTTAAAATCATCGAAAATGAAACTCACTGCAATCGAATGTAAACAGGTTGAATTTTTATACGTATTCAAATATCAAACTATCTTTGATCACTGTACATATTGAGTATAACCGAAACGATGTTGGGCAAGACTATTTTTACCAGAAAATAGAGAAATTTTAGTATTTTCAAGTTTTTCATATATTGGAGAATTTTGACTATGAATTTGTACACATTATCTTAGATTAATGCTCTTTGTAATATTATGCTACTAGTTTTGCAATCGAAAAGTTTTATTTTGATTTTCTTGATGCCGTAGAAAAGAAATTTGAGTAATATTCTATCGAAATGCAGATGTGGATGTACAGCGACATTTATTTCTTATAATAGATTGGTTTCTCTGCAAACACCTCAGTTATCTGAAGAGAATAAACAAAAAAGCAACAAACAGCATTCTCCGAGATTCATTTACTAGTACAACTTGCTACTACGAAACACTCTGTTAGTTGTTTGACATTGGCATCTATTCACTAATAGAATATTTGACCTTTGCCATGTGTGAATACATCTTTTTTCGAGCAAGATAGTTGTCTAGCGAAAGGTTAAAAATGTCGGGTAAGTAAGAGGAGGTAGTCTGAACGAGGTGTACAGATCATGAACTGTTTCTTACTCAAATGTCAATAGCGCCCCTTCGAAAACACGCAGAGGCTTGAGACTGCACGCGAGTGTGCAAGATTAACGAGCCAAAAACATCTGCGTATATTTAGCCACTGTCGTTCCGAAGTCGAAGGTAAAATTATCATTCAGGCTTGGTTGCTTTGGTCGCAGTTAGATAAGCAGGCTAAATATTGAATACTTTAGTGATTTTAATAGTGCGGAAAATGCTCAAATGCATATGATTATATTTGTGCACAAAGAGCATTGTATTATTTTGAAACTACCTTTGTTGACGCTATCACGGATAGTGCGCTATTAGACGAATGAAGTCTTTGAATTCTGGTTGTGTTTCATGTAATCTTGGAAACAGCATTGCTATTTCTGCATGGATATGATGCGATCCTGATTAGACTCGAAGACTGAGAATTTGGTTAACTTCTATTCACTGTGTTTCAGTAAAAGTAGCATTAAACGAGCATTTACTATTCCCATATCGAAATTTTGTTGCTGATAATTCGTACATCAGGAGAATACAGGGATACGGCATCTGAAACGGAAAAAATTTCAATGTTTTTTTATTGATGATTCTATTGGGCCGTACGCTAGTAGAAATCCGGTTCTCACTCTACACTGTATATGAGATTTCAACTTGAAATTCAAAAGTTGGACCGTGTGTATTTTTTAGTTGTGTTTGTTCTACAGTCACTCCATCCTATTTTTGTCCCATGCAACCATTGCAGTGCGGTGTGTATCGGTCATTCGTTGTCGTATTTCGGCGTTTGATACTTGCACTTCATTGGTTGTGGCAGTCAGAAACTTTCAGAAAAGGCGTGCCAGTGTTGAGTTTTATATTGGATACCAGCTGCAATAAAAAATACATTAACTTCATTCCGTCTGCAGCCATTACGGCCTAGATCATTGGTCGCTTCATTACCCTAAGCGGACAGACAATTGTGAACTGAAGTACAATATCAGCATCAGCCACCTCGTAGTTGCTGTCATTCTCGCAACGACTCAACAGGAAATCGATCTTCGCTCAACGTCACCTGCACTCTGTAACAATGTACAGCTAACCGAAACCTGTACATTTTCATGGACGACACTGCAAAAGAGTACGCGTCGCAAGCATTCGCGTTGGTGCAGAAGAAGTATAAGAAGGAACTCGACCACTTGGAAAGTCTCGGGGGCAGCGAAATAACACCATCGGAGCCGCATGAACGGCTGGCAAATGCGTGCCGGATTGGGAAGGCCGTAGAGACCGATACAAAGAAGGGGTTCCCTCCGTATACCCGCGTGGCCCAAGGCGTGAAGAACTGGATAGTTCAGACGGAAGTGCCCAACCAGGTCACGCGCTCGTGTGAGCAGGAGGTACGGATAGCCGAACGAACGCCGACGGAGTTCAAGAAAGTGTTTGAATCGATCGACAAGCAATACGCAGAAGAACGGAAAGAGCTCGTAGAAAAAACACTGAAAGCTCGGAAGGAGGCGCTCGGGCCATTGTTGACCAAGGCACATCTCGACAAGCTGAAGAATCAGTTGACGCAGAAGACTTCTAATGCGTTCGCCACTGAGAGAAGCAAGGCAATTGTGATGCGACACGACTATTTTGTGGCCAAACACTTCGAAGCCATTACCAAACATGGTACTCAACCGAGTGCTAGACTTGGTCCGGCCGAATGCGACAACTCCCAACCATCTCCTGGTCGGGAGACGGGTTCAACCACACCAAGTATGCGTCTGGGCCTCGTTGAACCGCAGGATGTTGAAGGTATCCCAAATCTTGTTTTACCTTTATCATGGTATCACTGGGACCATGAACAGGGCCCGATGGTGTACGACTACGTCGCGGCGGTGTGTGGCGACGACTTACGCACCATCGAGGAAGGGTCGTTGCTAGACAAAACGGTTCGTATATTCTTCGTGTTGCAAAGCGAGACGAACAGACAAAGAAATCCACTACAATTCCTGCGTGTGCAGTACGCGATTTGCGAGTGGGTGTTGGACGTGAAGTTTGAGTCTGACGATGCTCTCACATTGGACCTGGAGATTGGCACGGTCACCAGGTTCTTGTCGAGCGGGATGTCGAAGCAGGGCTTGTGCCGCAGCAACGACGCCGAAATCGATCGCATCGTGCAGTCGCTGTTTGGCACGCTCAGCATCCTCGTCAACAAGAGACGCGAAATCGCACAGATTTTGTTGATGCCCGCGGTTTACCACGAGTTGGTGTGCCGAATCGGGCACAACATGGTGGGCTTAGTCGACCGTATTCGCTACGAGGTGCTGAATTGTTGGTGCAAGCGCCTGCTGTTGGGTTACTTTTCTAACTTGTTCCCGCACTTCGAACTCCCGCCGTTGGAAACGGACTCGGCGTTCCCACTATCGACCGCTTTCGAATCAGATACCACCAACTTGATGGGCGCACATGCCCGCGACGCACTGGGCATCGGTGCCACCGCAGGTGTGGGATCCCATAAAGAACATGGTGCAATGTTTGGTGACGAAGAAAAGGTCAGGCAGGGTGGTGGCTTCTGAATGAAATAAAATGGAGATGTTGTCTCAATTTGACGAAGTGTCAAAAATCCATTGATATTTAACAAGCGGCCATACACTACAACCCTTCCATTCAGCGAGCCAATTAGACTGATTCTTATCCTATCATTTACTGTCGTAAGATCTACAGTGCACCAATAGACTTTCATTCCTTGGCGTCTCAATCAGACTGGGTGCTGAACACGGATATGTTTTCACGAAGCGGAACCTGCACCAGCACCGGCACAGTACGGTACTGTGGAGCCTGCAACTTGTACTTTTCTCCGTTGGATTCCATAAGTGCTGTCTCGACTATGGAATGTTGCATCCTCGGTTCTATTCGGGAAAGGGCACGCCACTGTGGCGCATAAATATCTCATAGCGATGTGCTTTTCCACCACTGCGCTAAGCCACATGCCGTATCCCGCGCAAACACTCGGAGAATCATGCAAACCGACTCACGCCGTATTCCTTCGTGGGTATTCGCGGGGTTGATATCATGTACGTCATTTCTTTTCGGTATTGCTTGTCAGTGTCTGTGTTCTAGCGCTTAACGTACACTAACCGGTATAAAAAACCGTTGCACTCACATCTTCCTATGGACTGACTTGGCGATGGCATCGCTGCTTCACTTCAACAACGACATGTCGCCAGACACAAGCTGTCAACCAGCCAACTCATTTTGTTGCAAAATATGAGCGCTTGCAATTGCTTGTCTAGCGCTCTTGTTGTTTCCGGTCATTATATGGTGATAGTTCGTCGCCCATCGCACTCTCACCTAAAATATCATTTTCTTCACTGTATGTCATTTCTCCACGGTCATTGTCATCAGCATTAACACGACGCGAAAGATATTCACTACGCTTTTATCCGTCGCTATGAACAAACGAATGCCAGCGCCAGTTGCGACATTTTGGTTGAAGCGATTCTCGTGTTATTCGCGAATTCTAGGGAGGCTGTGGGCGATACACGACTGAAAAGCGCTGTGAATATTAGGAAATCGATGCTATTGTGGCTTCGAGTACTGCGGCTAACATCACGGCCGCCGAAAAGGTGCTAGGGCATGGGAGGCCACGCTCGACTTTGCACATCTTACCTTACCATCTACTGTGGCAACCGTAGTTTTTAGTAACGTAAATTTTAAACAGGATAAGTAACAGTATCTACCAGTGCAACAGGAAATGACAATCAAACGAGTAGGGGCTAGGTAATTTAGTGGTTGTTTGGACTTGGTGAGGATAATCAGCGCGAGTGGTGCGCTTTGTTGCGCAAAGCTTCGGCGCGTTCATTTCGACGACGTCTCGCATCGAGAAGGAACGAAACGGCGAGGTAGTAGAGGACGTAGGCGATGCTGGCTTGCATGCAGGGAACGGAATACTTCCAGTCGGGTTTCATGGTGGGCACGATCATGAGGACGCCCCAAATGTAGGCGCCTATCATAGTGGGCCAGAAGAAGTCGGGGGTGCGCGTGGGGTAGATGAAATGCACAGGGATGAACGACAGGACGGCGCAGCCAGTGAACAGCGCCAGCACGACTGGCGCGGACGGTTTGAGGTAATGCACGTAGAACAGCAGCACATTCCAGTATGAGGGGAAGCCGACAAAGGCGGTGGTGGTCTTCGCAGTGCTCTGGCAGAACTGGTAGCCGCTCGCGATGAGCACCATGGTGGCGATGGCGTACCGAACCGACGCGTCGAGGTGGGTCTCGAACACCATCACGCCGAGGGCGGGGAGCAATGAGAATGTTTGGAAATCGATGATGTTGTCCAGCAGCGCCCCGTCGACCCCGGGCGCCAGCTCTTTCACATTCCAGCGGCGCGCGAGTGTGCCGTCGGTGGCGTCGACGAATATCGCCAGCCAGTTGAGACGCGCGAACAACTCGAAACTCGGCTTAGCCGAGTACAACGCGGTGTGCAGTGAGTACGCGTTGATGAGCAGCCCCAGCCCCGTGTACAGATGAACGCTCCATGCCTTGGCACGCGAAAACTGGCTTGCTTGTGGTGCCATCGTTGACGCCGTCGGGAATTGGTTTTGATCGATTTCAATTTATCGATGCCACGCTGTAAATTTGGTGCGGTGTCGGCTGCAGTTGTACCGTAGCTATCTTACTAAACCCTCTACAGTACTAAATCTCAATTGCACCGTACCACCTCAACCTCGATTCGACCAACTCGAATAAGTGCCGTCTTTGTCCCCAAATATCATCTCTTCTTATCACTAGTACTCAAACTTGTCATCCACCGCACTCCACCATTCGACTGAACCTGTTGTGAAATTTTCAACTAGCACAAACCAAAGCTGGCGTCTTACCAGAACTCGAGAACTTTGCAGCTGTCCACTTACCCCATACTTTGCTTTTAGCGCTCCCAGCCAACCCTGCCATGCTGCTCATTTCCCGTTGTCATCCAGTACAAAATTCTCACGGCGACTTCACTCTGGAGTTTGGTCACCGAAACCTCGACTACCTCGAAAAATCAACGAGCGAGCATCGTCGCATTGGGTCTGTTCAACCTGCACATGTTTACTTCTACATCAGCACACGCCTATGCGGGGATGGCAGCGGTCTACCATTTCCTAACGCAATGGAGCAAAGTGAGCACAGGCGTGTGAAACCGGGTTCTCAAAATCCCGACAACTGGGACATGTCACTTTTGCGAAGCGCCCAGTTTCAGTTTCACTATTCGCTCGCCTTCACTCATGTTGTACACTTTGATTTTCACGGTGTCGCCTACCTTGTGGTCGTCGAGTGCGCGGAATAGGTCTGCCTCGTTGGAAATCTCGGTGCCGTCCAACTCGATGATGACATCACCGAACTCCACGCTGCCCGCGCCGCTTCTCTGCGTGCCTCGGAGCCCGGCCTCGTCCGCGGGGCTTCCGTCCGGCACGTCGAGCACGAGCACGCCCTTAGTGATGCCCAACGCCCGCGCTTGCGAGCTTTCGAGGTAGGAAATGCCGATAACAGGCCGAATGATTCGGCCGTTCTCGATGAGCGCGCCGGCTATCGCCTTCATCGTGTCCACGGGAATGGCGAAGCCGACGCCCGCGCTCGCACCACTTGGGCTGTAGATGCTGGTGTTCATGCCTATGAGGCGCCCCCGCGAATCGAGCAGCGGCCCGCCCGAGTTGCCAGGGTTAATCGCGGCCTCGGTCTGAATGCAATTCGATATCACGCGACCTGTGGGCGACTTCATTTCGCGGCCCAACCCCGAGAGCACGCCGGTGGTCAGGGTGTGGTCGAGCCCAAAGGGGTTGCCGATGGCGAACGTGTTCTGTCCGACGCGCAGCGACTTGCTCTCGCCGAGCGGGATGGGCACCAGGTCGCTGCCCGGCGCGTCAATCTGCAGCACCGCGATGTCCTTGTCCGCGTCGTAGCCCACGAGCGATGCGTCGTAGGTCTTGTTGTTCGCGAGCGTGATCTTCGCGCCCGACGCGTTGCGGATCACGTGGAAGTTCGTCAGCACGCGCCCCTGCTTGTCCCATACGATGCCGCTGCCCGTGCCCGCCGGCACCTCCATCGCGTTCAGCGAGAACGCGCTCCGCGACGACGAGTACGTCGTCACGAACGCCACTGACTGCGTGGCCCGCTCGAACAGCGAGATCACGTCCTGCTCGTTGCCCGTCGCGGAGACCCCCGACATCGCCGCCGCGGACACCTCGGCGGGCACCTGCACCGGCGGGGGAATGTTGCCCGTGCCCAATGTGAGCGTTATCACTGCGCCCGCGAGCGCGCCCGCGACGCCGGTGAGCGCGAACTTCGCAGCTGCCGGCAGGCCACCACCGTCCCCGCCCTCATCGATTTGGCACACCGGACGTCGCGCCCTTCGCGGTGTCAAACTGGGCGCTCTGTGCCGAAATAGTCCAAGTCCGGTGGATGGTGCGAAGCATGGCGTGGGATTCATCACCGTCATGTTGACGGATCAATCTGGGAGGTGTGAGATGCCATTGAGGACAAAACAATTCAGATTAATCTGAATATCTGATTGATTTCAGTTCTTAATTCAGTATTTGTTAAAAACGAATTACAAATGACGTCATTTATTTTGGTAACATGTTGTGTTGTTTCTAGTTCCTGTTTCCCATTTATTGCTATAGGAAACAATGAAACTCGTAATTCCCCGTAGGATTTTTTGAAAAATACAATTACTAGCTTTTTTCCGTCAGAAGAGGAATTGGAAGTCGAAAACAAGGCGGGATAGAGGAACTTGCATGAGCCTGAGATCCATGTCGCCCTTTTCTGGGTAGAACTTGAAAAGCGCTCGTTAGATACTCGTTGCATTTCATATCGTACTCTTCGTCTAATTGCTATAGCCGAGTTGGCTGATCGGTCCTCATGTCCACCAGATAAATAATAATAAAACCTTACAAAAAAATCTGATGGACGACATACAATTGTATCCCTCTTATTTTAAAAGCTACACAATGCGGCCTAATTCTACCACATTATAAGAGTGGATTCATCAGTTTCATAATTAGTTATTCTGCATTGGTGTCTATTAAACTTGGTGCAGAATGTGTCGCACTCAATCTATTACTCTAGTAGAGTAATCCACAGCTCCAATTACCTGAATATTTCACCGACATTGCCGTAACCATCAAGAAAGTAACTCGATATAAAAACGATGGCGGGATGCAAGTCCTTGTCAAATCGATAGCTAACCAATAGCCAGTGTGTGGCCGAAGCGACGTTTTCGCTACCTCATTATTATTCAAAAAGCGAATTAACCTTCCTCGATTGCCTTTGCAAATGCTAATGCAGTTAGACAACAAGATACATCGCTTAATTTGGTTCGCCGCAGTACAACTCGCTTATTAAAATGGATTCAGAACAATGCCGAGGAAATTTAAGAAGTGGACCACTCAAGAGAAACAATACCTTTTCTGTAGAATCGAGTTCTGATTGAAACCGAGAAGTGTCCTTCTAGTTCCGGTACATAAATCCATTATCGGTGAAAATATCCGATATTGAGGAACTAAACTTCTATAGTGCCTTCGAGAGAACATTATGGGACAACAAAAAACTCTTACCAAATTACGTAATATGTACTACTTTAGCGCAGTCTTACGATTCAAAAAGTGGAACTATGGACAAGTAATTTGATTCCACACCATAAACCGTGGCCAAATAATTACTGATTTTGTCGCATAGTGGCTCAATATCAACCTTTCCTCAGATGTGCTGGTGTATTGCAAACCTTGCTGACAAGTGTCCTGTTACCTCATCATGTAGCATGCTGCACTGTTAAATAAAAACGAAGCAGCGAAGAACTAGAAAACTTTATAGAATAGTTTGACCAAATTCGTAAAGCATTTCGAGCCTATTTAGAAGTGCAGCGCCACTCTAGTTTTCCTCCGTGCTTTTCGAGGAACCTGTTCTTGTTCCGTAAATTTCCAAGTGCTTCGTCGCTTTACGAAAAAGATAGGCTAATTTTGCAGGCCTGCAGGGTTGGATCCTCCAGTTCTCGGGTACTGAAAACGGCTATTTCCTATTATGATGTTTCTGTTGAGGTTGTAGAAGTCGAATAGGCTCAAAATAGTATGACTTAATATTGAGCTTCAGACTCATTGGTTACGTTTATACTGCTTCGTTTTTTTGCTATTTGTGGCGGCAAGGTGTTACTCAGTGCAGTACTCTGCTTCCTTCCTAGTTAGCAATGATACCAGGCGGCATAACCGTAACGCTGACAATCTTTTCTGACCATCCTCCGAAGACATGCAGAACGTCACTTTTCCAGAAAGCTAACAACCTTAAAAGTTGATGCATTCAACATGCTAGCCCTCATCACTCCATCACGAAATGAATATCTCGCTACGCCTATTACTCGTGATTTCGCTCCTGATTTCAGTCGCTAGAGCTCAAGAAAGTAACCACCCACAACTACAATGCACCCCAATCCGACACATTCGGCCGTGGTCGTTCATTCCGTGTGACCCTAGCGTATTTAACGCCGATCCTGCCGTACGTGTGTTTGATGATCGTCTCTACGTCTACACTTCATGGGATGATCCGAGTGCATGCACAAAGACGGAAGGATTCCAACGATTCTGCATGCCAGTGCGTTACACAGCATTTCTCTTCACACTATTTCCATTCACTAACTCGAATCCTGGGATATCGACTATATTCTACTTCCGATGAGCTCTTGCGAGCTTGGGTGTCTCATTGGCCTGTGCTAAAATCAGAAGACGTTCCTTGGGTGTACCAGGGTGCGAATGGCACAGCACGAATGTGGGCTCCTGATGCGGTCCGTGGCGACGATGAAAGGTACTATCTGTTCTTCCCGGCACCATACCAAAACATGACGTCAATGTTAATTGGTGTTGCGGTGAGTGACAGTCCTACGGGGCCCTTCATACCACGCACACAGCCGATATTTGGCACATACGGCATTGCCCCATCTGTCGTACGCCTAAGCAACAGGAAATGGTTGTTGTTCACGAGCGGAAGACGAAGCGGGAGCTTATACGTCGCGAACATCGACGCTAAATTCCGGAAAGTGTCGCACCGGCGAAAAGTGTTTGGACTGAAAGATGGATACAAGGAGGGACGCCACGCCTTGGTGTATCAGAAGCAGTTGCTGCTGTACTACGCGCTGTCGAGAAATGGGCAGTACAGCATTCAGCAGGCGGGCGCAAATAATGGGACACGACCAGACTGGGGATTCTGGGATGTTGGTGAGGCAATAGCGCCGTTCGATGGGAGAACGAACCACGCTAGCGTAGCGAGATACAAGGGGCGTACATGGATATTTTGGCATCGGCACATGGAGCAGTACGGCACAAGGTGGAGCGGAAGGCGTGTCGTTTTCTCCCCGACTTCTTGGCTGTGGTGGGGAAAACAACGCCGAATTCGACCGGCAATAGGCAAGAACGAACCATTTTAGCAAACACACAACCGTCTTATCGAGCGATAGTTACCGTTAAGTGATGATTGAATTCATGCTAACTTATGCTGCCGGCGTTCGCAGCATATCGTACTAGAATTGATCGAACAGTGTCAAACGATTAAAACTAACTGGAAATATTTGTTTTAGTCTTTCGGTTTTGCTTGGGGAACTCCAAACATGCATACTCCTTCTCTATCTCTTATCCAATGATAACTCAGGTATTGCTTTAGCGCACATAAGAAGTGACGAAGTACGTAACGGTAAAGTATTCTTAAAGCTTTCGGTGCTCTGAATAGTTACAGTCGGTAATCTTGCTAGATTGAATAAATAATTCGAACGGAGATTTCGTTATTTTATTGATCAGGTTATTCCAGTTCTTTGTGCTACGTTCCATACTTGGAAAATAACATACTTGTTAGGATAATTAGAAGCGGAGGAATAAGAATGTAACCGATACAAGAGTTGGGAATTCGAATAAATCTTTATTCGAGAAAAAAATTTGTGCACGTTTTCCTAATCCACGCTAACTTTTCCGACTCTAAAATCTCCTCAAAATCAGATAAATTCCATTATTCACGATTGGTATGTGAGAATAATTGTTACTTAAAATTTTGGAGACTAATGGCTTTGCGTCCACATGATATTTTAGAGCGTATCCAACCTTTGAGACAAGGTGCGTGGAGGGTCTACGTAACACGTGCATCCTCCGTCAAATAATTTGACTTTATCGATGGTTGCATGGATGATAATGCGAGCAAGGGAAAAAATAGAATATTTGCAGTAGAAAATTTATCACATAGTTCACAGGTAGAGATTCTTATCAGATTGTAGGATGGTTTATTCAGCGACCATTTATCTTCAGAACGCGAGGTTCCGTACCTTGGATTTAATGGGACAATTTGATATTTGCAGAGGTTACAAAAAGGTGTCGAGTCAACTCTGAAGTCGTACTTAAAATTGTGGGTCTCTTTCTCTTTTCGCTGCGAAAATTCTTGAAGCGGCGAAAAATGGATTTATTATTTGTAAATGGCTCAAAACAGCGCTAAAATTTGAAATGGATGCTCATTACTCGGATGCGAATAGTTCTAATGAATAACTCTGCAGTATTATAGTTATGCACAAGCTTCCGGCCTGCGTCTGAAAGACGTTCGCCACTAAACTCGAAATTCAAAAGCGAATTTTGGGTCGAACAGAAGCTAGTTCTTTGTTGATTCGATTGGGTTAGCCCATTATTCGTGCAGCACACATTTCAAGTCATGTAAAATGAAGTTCTACTCGAAAACTCAAAGCCTTCACCAGGACTATAATTCAAGATATTCAAAAAATTTCTACTCACCCACACGCACATACACTATGAAGCTCAAGAGGCAATAGTTCAGCGATCATCTACTTTTGCACTTTATCTGCCGATATTTGAAACTGTGGAAGTTCATAGGCCGCTGACCTATTGATTGTTCAAAGGATTCTGCCTCTGTCGCTACTGGCCTCCCACTATTTTTGACATTGTCATACTGCTTACAGTTGTGCTCTCTCGTTACTGGTACCAAGAGCTGCCCAACGGTTCGCTTAAAAATTCAAATATAGCGTTCTGCAGGTACAAAGAATTACGGAGTTGGTTCTCTCCATGCCGAGTGGTGAAACACTAATTTCCCCTTTCCCCCGTTTTAACCAATTTCTCTTAATTACCTTCCTTTCCCTTTTATCCTTTTATTTAGCATCGTTTTATGTTTT
>JAAUYH010229359.1_pt1 | contig 17459 bp, 13 predicted proteins | sample 7278061 | NCBI WGS metagenome assembly JAAUYH01 (sample SAMN14350203, study PRJNA611818) | marine sediment metagenome | isolation source: surface marine sediment (0.6m) | place: French Polynesia: Moorea | collected 2018-08 | reverse complement strand
CTCCAGTGTAGCTTACTCGCCAGTCTCATTCCACGCAACCTCTTGAAATGGCGGTACGGACAGATGAGAATTGCAACGTCCCTAGCACTACTTGTTTCCTTCAACGACCTTCCATACCTCACAGAACATCACCTCGTGTTGTTTCATACTGTACGACACACACAACCACATCTAATCGTGGAACATCTTGCTGCCTTGGTTCATCGCACAGCTATTCACACCCTCCCTAGTTCTCTCTTCCATCTCTAAGTTTCTTCAATACTCCACAACGCTATTGACGCTCGCGAATTTGACTTAAATAATGTTTATCGAAAAGGCTACACCACTCACATCTCCAACAATGTCAGTCCACTACTGCACTTGTCACGTCACAACTGATCTAGCCAGCAAACGGCAGCTCGTGTGTTTGCCATCGAGGAAGGTCAGAACATTATCTCTAGTCTTCCAACACTATCGCCGCAATAGTACAAATCCATACATCAATCCATATTCTTCGTCTTTACCATTTCTTCTATCCCACGTCTCGGCTGTACGGTACAGTAGGTCGCCTTCTGACGCTCTTGCCTAGCCCCGTACCACAAGCTCTTCATTCTTCTTCCGTTTCTTCCTACCGACATAGCTCCCCGTCCATTCTCCAGGAATGCCCATTTCGTTTTCAAGTCCAACCCCAACAGCACTGCGCTTCATCGCTTCCAAAATGCCAGCTGGATGAGGTTGTTGATGTGGTGACGCCGCTGTGTTCGCAACAGGCGCCCCGAAGTCTTTGACTGCATAACCCGTGCACGCGCTCGCCCCTGGCAACTGTTGCACATAATGAACAATCGTGGGCTCCATCAACCCGTACCTCTCGTTTCCGTCGTCCGACCTGTACATATTTCCCGTTGCCACCATCCACGCTTTCTGGACGTTTGGATCTTCCGACAACACGTCTGAGCTCACCCACATAGGTTTCGATTCATCATATGTCTGAAAGCCGTGTAGTCTGCTCACTCGAAACATCGGATAGTTTCCGTCATGAGACCGTCGAATCTCACATAAAAACGCCTCCGTCGTCACCAGTCGCACAGCACGAAATCCGACTGGATACAACACATTATTCGTGTGAAAGGCTTCCCTAGGCAATATCTCACCCAGTTCCAATAAATACAATCCATCACCCACAACTGCCGGTAATAAAAGGTGACCATTCGGATCGACGAGATCAAGCGGTGTAGCACGCTGTTCTATCTGCTGCTGTGGATGATGCTGTTGTTGTTGGTAGAGCTGTTGCTCAGATTGTTGTTCTTGTTGTTGATCCTCTTGCTGCTGCTGCGGCACTGCAATGCCATTCATTTTTTCTACCCCGTTACTTTCTGGCTTCACCACCTTCTCTGGCGTATCCGAGCCCGACTGTTCACTTTCGCCCTTTTCATCCTCCACACCATTTTGCTTCTCCTGAGTCACTTCCTCTTTCTTGATCTCTTTCTTCTTATATAGATAAAACTCTAGCAACGTCTTAGCTCTTTTCGTCGCCGCGCTCGGTTTCAAGAATGCACCCTTCTTCAGGGTCTTCGGATCATCCGCATACTTTTCTTCGTGTTGCTGAATAGAGCTATGAAACGGCAACGTTTCATCCTTCGCTATACTCTCCCAAGCATTAAACCCATGTTTCTCAACTCCAACCAACAACGCTTTATCATGCGTGCTTCTCCACCACAATGGCAATTCTCTCGATCGCTTACACCCACGCAACACATCAGTAAGCTCCGGATTCTTCAACACTTCATTTCGCAACTCATTAAAGAATCTCAGCCGTTCCAGTACCCGGTCTGCGCGGTCACGAGTTATGTGTCCAAACAAAGTCGACGGCGTTAATTTCTCCAGCTCCTTCACACGGTCGAAATCCTCATCACTGTTCGCCACTGCCAGGTCCACTTTTCGGTTCGCTTCATCCTTGAGTTCAGCATACGTCGCATCCAATGTTTCCGGATACTTGTTACGAAATTGTGGTGCTCTCGCATGAAACGCCACCCAGTCAGGGGTCTGGTCATCTTCTTTAAATTCAAGGCCAATATTTGACAGTGCTTTCTCAAATTCAAGTGCATCCTTCTTCGAAAATGGTTGCGACTTCTTAATCTTTCGCTCTTCACGGATACGAATCTTCTCCGCAGCCTTCTCCTTTCGACGTTGTTCAAGGTCGTCCTTTCGTTTCTGTGCACGGTTCTGCGCTTGTGTTTGTTTGCGCACCGCACGTACATCGCGGTCATATTCCTTTCCACAAGTATTGATAACCGACTTCAATCTCTTCATCAGCGCTTCGCTCGGAGGAAACACCACTTTCTCCTTCTCAACTTTGACTTGATCATTCTCAGCACCATTCGCAACTTGCACACTCTTCATGTTCGCATCGGTATCTTTCGCGGTCTCGGCTTTATCCGTCTTCTTCCCCGCATTTTCTTCAGTATTTTCATCCACAACCATCGGTTCAGGTTTCACAACAACTTCCTCGTCCTTCGCACTTGGTAAACTGTCGCTCTCCTCATGCATGCTTTCATTCATACTTCCATCATGCGAAATCGAAGATTCTTTCTTACCTTTCTTTCCATTCTCGCCATTCACTAACTCCTCCTCATCGTCATGATCATCATCGTCATCCGCATCGTGGTCATCCTCTTCCTCCTCTCCATTTGCACTCGGAGGAGTTTTCGCTTTCGGTGTACTCTTGTTCTTCTTATTCGATGGCAGTGGCAGGTATCGATCATGAAATCCAAAGTCGGTATCTGCCCTTATCAGTTCGACAAACCCATAACCATGTTTGTAAGTGCCAAGTAACAAATCAACATCATCTTCATCAGTCCACTGTGGACATGGTTTGGGGGTGAACACGTTCAATTTGCCTTGACGCAAACGATCGATAGACGAGTGGTTATGAATATCACGCAGGCGACGTAACAAACGCAATTTTCTGGCCCAACGCACATACTTGCGTTTTTCGTTGGGCTCACATGCATCTTTCGCATCCTCTATCAAGCTGGTAACTTCAGACTCAATCGCTTCCGGTGATGTACCATCAGGAAAGTCCTCGCGCAGGATCTCACCCAACACCTTCTGCTCCACGCCAGCTCGGGTGTGAACATAGCAGCTGGCAACAAAACGTCTAGCAACAGGAACAATTTCCTCACGGGTACGTTCCGCAAGTCTACCAGGAGCCAAGCGGATAATCTCATCCCATCGGCCATAGCCCAGACGCATCATGAGTGCGCGCAGGGCGGCGGTCTCAGCTTTGATCCAATCGCGCTTCTTCTTGGGCAACGGCGGATACTCAGCTGGTAGCACGAAACAAAAGATCGATTCGCCCATCTGTATCAGCGTTCGAGATTGCAATTTCACGGGCGGCGTATCGGGCGTCATCACGACGGTTTCCTCGGTTGACGGTAGAGTCGCGGTAAGCCCATTCTTTCCTATACAATGCAATATGAAGGAGCGAGACTTGCCCTCATGTTGAATGCGGGCATGCGTTCGCGACAGCTTGTTAGAATCACCAAGCCCAACATGAACACCATGTTGAGCGGGGGCCAGCGGATTTTTCGGGTACTGGCCGGGGTCGGAGCGACCGAGAGTCAGGTTGTTATCAGTCATAAAATAGGAGAAGGTGTAGTCGGCGCCGTTGTTGTAAAAAATGCGTCCCTGCAGCTTGGCGAGCGCCGTGCCCTTGGGCGTGTTGACGGGCATGATGACGTAAGCGCGAGGGGTGCTCTCGGCGGTGTGAGCAGGGCGGCGGTGGTGGCGGTGGCGGTCGTGGTGAGAACCAGTGAGGACGGAAGGTAGACAACCGCAAGTGAGAATCGGCGACAGTTAGTCTAAGGGTCGGGTGGGAGGGAAACGGGCTTTGGTGCTCATATTACCAGAGGCCCAAAAATTGTCACCGAGCTGTGTATTAACAGTAAAGCATTCATGTTTTGTCGGTAGTCACAATTCGACGCGCGCGTGAGTAATGCAAACGGTTCGGCGGCCAAATTTTTCGAATAAATAATTTACAGGAATGAGCATGCGGCACCCGTGGACGTGTTATCCATCAATGCAAGGCACTGTCTGTTGTTTTCTCTTACCTGCTCTAATTATTTTGCTTCTCTTTCTCACTCGCTTGTTCTTTCTTTATTCTTTTTCGCTTTATCTTAACTTTTTCCAATAGGACAACTACACTGCCTCCAGTGCGAGCTCTTCATTTCGTCTAGCCATTGCCTAAGCCGCACTCCAAACGACCACCACCGTCATCACCAGTCGTTTATTCTGTCTTACTCCCTTTTCTAACATATCGCTATTCCATTTAATGTTTGCTACTGGTACTGTACAGAACAGTACAGTAGTGTATTGGACGTGTACGTGTATGTAAGCGTAGTGCTTGACTGGTTTGGAAGCTCCCTCAATAACGTAATGTCGTCAGCTCTTCTTCAGTACTGCAACAATAAGATAAAGTTTTAAAATCTAGCAACCAAGTTATTAAGCTCAAATTACCTCAACTACCAGTACGGCACAACAAAAAGTATCTAAGTGTACAGCTCATCGCGAATGCGATCGTTTCCGTCATCATCCCCACGTTCACCATTTTCGATTTTCCTCCTTTTGTTCTTGTTAGCCTCACGCATTGCGTTTTCCAGCAACTTGTCCATTGAATTAATACCTGAAGCATCTTCGTCTGCATACTCAATGACAAGATGTCGGCCGTAGAGATGTGCATCTGCCAGTGCGTTCATTGCGGTTTTCGCTTCGTTTACAGACACGAACTCTAGGAATCCGAAACCGCGATGACTACCATCCATTTTTCGAGGCAGTCTCACACTCTTGATTTGAGCGAATGATGCAAACAGTTCGCGTACCTCTCGAACGCTAGCTTCGAATGCGATATTTCGAACCATAATCTTCGCGCTCGGTTTTCGTTTCTCACTCTTTCGTTTTCGTTTGTTCTTTGGTTCAGCGACACGATTCGATACACGCAGTTCAAGTTTGTGACCGTCGAGTATGCTTCCTTGCGCGATTTTCACTGCTTCCATGGCAAGTTCTCGAGATGCGAATTCGGCAAATCCAAACCCACTCGATAGTTTTGTTGAACTACCAGTCTTCTCATCCACCTTATTCTTTGTCGCAATAGAGACAGTTCGAAGACCACTCATTACATCCTTCCTTTTCTTCAATACATACTGCAGATGCATTTTCAGATTTTCTTCGGTAGTGGCAAAGTTCAAGTTCTTGACATATACTGAACTCGCATTGACAATCGGCCCGGTCTCTGTTTTTGGAGCGATCGTCTCCGTTGCAGGCTTTGTAGATTCTGGAATGATTTCAGGTTCAGCAGGACTCTCAGATTCTTTGGTCTGCTCTCTTGGAGTTGATTGTGAGATGCAGTCTGCGGGAAGCCATTCCAAATAGAGAGGAACATCTCGGAATCGTTTATAGGCACACCCAGCATACGCACGCTTCGCTTCTCCAGCCATTGAAAACTCAACCAGGGCTAATAGTGAGGACGGAGCCAGCGCAAGTCGATTCAGTGTACCAAATTTGCTAAAGATTTGGTCCAATTGATACTCCTTCGTCCCAGACGGTAAATTCTTCACTAGAAATGCTTTCCTGGTCAACCTGGCACGTTTTCCAGCAGCGGTTTTCGCGTTCATGTTTGCTTTGGCAGCATCAACTTTTTCCAAATCAATTCCATTTTCCTTTAAAAATTGTTTTGTCTCAGCTTGAATCGTCGCCTCAGCAACTGCGACTCGTACGGCTGCATTGCCCGATTCTCCACGCTCTGTACCAAGTAACTCAGATTTCGAAACACCAAGACGAGAAGCCATAGTCGCAGCTACCGCATCAGCTCCTAAAAACATTGTGTTCTGCGCCTGTCCATCTAACCCAGATCGTGCCGCATCTACACGAGCATCTTCTCGACCTTGTTTGAACGAGTTCATACCGACTCCATCACCGAGCCCGGAGCGTCCCGAACGAGTATTGACACGTTTCGATCGGCCTGGTAGAATATGGAGAAGGCGACCACAAAAGACAGTATTGTCAAGAGCTACCATTGCCGTCGCTGCATTTTCAGGAACAACAAAAGATACAAAAGCAACGCCTCGTGAACGCTTTGTGGCTGAATCCATGATAATGTGAACTTCGGATAGTGTTCCGTATTTCTCAAATAGATTTTCCAGGTCGTCCTCGTTCACACTGAAAGCCAGATTACGAACAAACAAGCGACCAGTGTCCCCTGCATCAACAGGCTTCTGTTCCTCGGAGGCAGTTTCAGAGCTTTTCTTTGTCTCGCTGTTCTTATTTGATAAAGCATCGCCATTCGTCTTACCCTTTCCTTCATCAGTTTCGTTGTTACTGTTAGCTTTTCCAACTTCTGGATTTTTCGTGCCCTTCTCTTCATTTCTGGTTTCATCGTCTTTGGTATTGGCCTCTTCTTCTTTATCATCATCTTTTTCTTCTTCGTGGCCATCATCGTTATCATCGTCGCTATTGTCGTCGTCGTCGTCATCGTCGTCAATTGCAGCGATTTTCGATTTGAAGTAATCGGCATCACTCACGCCTTCATCAAGGGCAACCGGGTTAGGTTTCAAATTTTTCTTCTCCGTCTCAGGTTTTTCCTCCTTCAATGCAGGAATTTCCTGGTACTCCTCGTCGTCCTCATCACTACTTCCATCCGACTCGACACTAGCCCCAGTCGCTTTCGGATTGGGGGTATCCGCCTTCGCATTTTCAGTTGGTTGTCCATCCGCCCACATCGGGGTGCGACCCCGTTTCTGCAATACACTTTTGAACGCATCGAAACCCTCACGGTCCTTCTCGCTGATTCTCGACTGCTGGCGTGCAGCCTTCTCTTCTGCTTTCTTTCGCTTCGCCACCTCTTTCGCGCGCGCTCTAGTCTGGGCACGGAACTTCTCCACTTCCTCACGCTCTTCCCGTTCTAAGCGTTTGGTGTGAGCCGAGCTTCCTTTCGAGTGTCGTGACCACGGCCGAGCCAAGCCAGGGTCACCTGCAGGGCGCGCGATTTCAACCTGCACGCGGGATGTTCCCACGTACGTGCCATTTAACTTCTTGCATGCGAGCGCGGCATCGGTATCACTTCGAAAGCCAACAAACGCAAATTGGCGGGACTTGCCATCTTTGTCGCGAATGACCTTGGCATCCGTAACCTCGCTAGCGAAGGAGAACAGTTTGCGCAGTTCTTTCTCGTCGAGTCGCCTCGGTAGGCCCTTTACACACACGCGGGACATGTCGATATGGGCATATTCTCGCCGTCGTTCACCCAGGGATTATCGGATCAAATTGTAGGGTAGGTATGATAAATGATGCAATCTCAGGTTACAGATACAAGTTCGGAAATGCAGTGCTGTACGCAACTCGCCGAGTAACTTAACTGTACAGCCACAACCAGGATGACGGTGACCCCCACGTTGATTGATCTGCCTCTGGAAGTCTTGCAGCGAATTGTCTGGTACCTTATAAACGATGATCCTGCTTCAGCCGATGAAGCCGTGCGAACGTTAGGAGGGACCTGCCGTTCCCTCCGCCGCTCAGCGCGCCACATTCTTCGGTCGGGCGCTGCATTTCCCATAAATCCACGGATTACACATATTACTGAAGATCACGTTCGAGTGTCTCGTTCTGGAACCTTGAGACGTTCAGGTGGCCATGGCCACGCGTTAGTGTTGTTCGAATTTCTTCCCAAAACGCTCTCAGTAATATGGTACTTTCAGATTCGGTCGCTGAATGGTAGACGCATTGATATCGGCGTTACTTCCAGTTCGGCGCTCACATCTGGAACACATGTGACACGTGCGAAAGCCACTCTTTTCGATTGCTTCGGTCGAGTGCACGTGCTTGGGAAAGCACGAACGTATGGTCGACAAATGGTTGCCGGAGATGTGGTAGGCGTCGCTTTCGACCCCCTATCTCGTTCAGTGCGTTTCCTAGAGGGCACCTCCCAATCTATGGGCGACCCGTTGGACGTTCCTGATGGTGAACTTGTCCCCTTTGTTTATTTCGGTGAAAAGAAAAGCGAAGCCTTGACTATATTACGAGTCAAACCAGCCGAAAGAATACCACGACGGTTGACCTCATCCCATCTCTGGAAGCGACGTAAAGGCCTTCCTTTTGCAAATTGTTTAATTGTTAGTACATGGGAAGAAACCGTATGGTACGCACTGCCCGTCTGTTGGAAGACTACAACCTTGTACGAAGTGTTCGTTGAACTCGCCCAGCGCCAATCTTTTGCTGTGGAGCAAATTCAGTTGTTACACTGTCAACAATTACTGTTACCAGAATGTATCACCTTAGAAGAAGCTGGTATTGAACTGGACGAACGTACTGGAACACATGCACACGACATTCATCTCTCAGTCCCACACTTAGTGTCTTAGCTGTGAATCTTGATGGTCTGATTTCCTCCCACGCAGTGAAGTAGATCAGAAGCGATAATATGCAGCGTAGTTTTCATCTTCCTAGCTGTGAAGACTCTGAGTGACCTAAACAATTGTGTGTGCTTGTTCTCACCTAAATTTCTGCAACTAGTTCTAAGCTGTCGACTCGCACATTTTGACAAGAGAATCATGACCGACTACTAGCTTAATCAACCCCTCGATCGTTCAGAGCGAGCGGCTTCTGATGAGATGGTGCCGGATAGAATCAATCGGACGGTTTTATTAACGAAAACGGATCGAAGCGAATAGCATATACTGCTTTTTTTTAACCACGCAATACGGTTGAAGTTTCCAGACCGTTCAACACGTCGGCATCCAGGCCGCATTTCGCGACTAGTTGGCGAAGCTTCTATGAACAATGTCAGAATCGGCGTTGCGTTCGGGGGCTGCTTGAACTACTTACCGAAATCGCTTCGTCCACATCGGCGACACGACCATCCGGCCAGTCGATGTTCTCACGAGCACAGACACACCCAGCCCCATCGCACATCACGCTTTCTATGCTTAGCCCAGTCTCATCGAGCCGTGTAGCACGCACGCTAGTCAACGCGTCCCAAGTATACTTAAACGATGTTAGTCAAACGGTTATCAGAGTAGCTCTGTTTTCACGTACAGGTCCCTCGCCAAAATTGATGACCAACCCGGAAAGTTCGCGAATGTACGAGTCATTCAGCTCACGTAGTAAGCTCGATGCTCCAACCAATGCCATGGGCTGCGTCCGGCGCCGTGTAGTGGTTGCTCGTCTTTGGTTCGTGCGTACATTGAGTGAAAGTGCAGGGACGAATGCTGGTCTTTCCATAGGTTCGATGGGTTCGACAGGTGCAGAAGACCACGGATACTGGGCAATTTGGGACACGAAGCGACCTTCGCAGCTGTGAGGTGTACGACAGGGGATGGGGTGCACAACCCTGGAAAGCGCTCGGCAAAGCTACCAGGTGTTCCATCCAATTGGGAAACGTGGCGAGTTTATTTCAAAATCTTGTTACCCTCCCTCATTCGTGTCTTTGCCACTACCGCTTCGTAGCTTCCAGAATGGCATGAGTGTGACCGCGGCAAGCACAGCAGCGACCGCCAAGACAGAAAAGAAGGAAGTCCAACCGAATGTTGACACGATGGCGCTGAGAGGGTAACCTGCAACGATAGCCCCACCGTAGGATAAAAATCCCAATATTCCCGCGGCTGACGCGAGCACACGCGGCTCCACGACCTCTGCCCCGATCAGGCCGATCATCATTTGGGGCCCGTTAATAGCAAACCCAACCACGGCGATAAGTGCAGCGTCCACAAGCTTGCTACCTGCCGGCGCGAAACCCAGCAATGCAAGCGATATCGATAAAGCTAACAGATATGCGATAGTAACGACAACGCGTCGACCTCCTGCCACATCCGAGATAACCCCTGCACCGAACGTTCCAACTACGCCACCCAACTCTGCGACACTGGCACGAACTGCTGCTGTCGCCGGCGAAACATCGCGTGTAGCAATAAGGAAAAAGTGTAGCCAGTTCTTCAGCCCGGACCGAACCAAATAAATACAACAATTTGCGGCAGCCAACGCCCACAGCGCTCGGTTTCCTAACACTTCGTTACGCAAAGTCGTCCAAAAACCCACGGGTTTCTCCTCCTTCCCTTTCTCCGCCGTACGCGATTTAGTTTCCCAGCTCACGTTGAACCCGACATCGGACGGCCTATCACGAAGCACGGGGGTTGCAATAACAGCGACACAAAGAGCGAACGCACCACTAACGAGCAGTGCCTCGCGAGCACCGAAAGCCGTCGCCAAATACGCAACTGCGAGTGGTGCACCAAACGCGCCAGCATTCGCACTTGTCGCCCAGAGGCTCCAATAGAAGCCACGTTCAGAAGGTGGAAACCAAGCAGTCAACAACTTTGCCGATGCACCAGCACCTACTCCTTGAACTAGTCCGTGAAGCGACCATATTGCTGCAAGTGGCACAGCGGCGACAGGAGCCAACGCCATTGATGCAACGGAAAGGCCTGCGAGCGCCAGACCACCAAGTAACACATCTCGAGGAGAGCCATTATCAACCAAAGCACCAGTCAACAACCTAGAAAGGCCGTACGTGAACGGAAACGCACTACTTACAACACCCACCTCGGATAAGCCCAGTCCTAAGGTAGGTGCTGCAAATGGGAAGGTCGCGCGAAGACCCACATAACACGCATACGACATGCCCATCGCCAAAAACACGCCATATCGGCGAATCCGTAATGCTTGTTTCTCAGACGTACTCAGTTCTCCAGGTAGAGATGCAGGTATAGGTACAGCATCAGCACCCGGTGAACTAGCTGATGCGTAGTGGATAAAGTGTCTTCGTCGGGCTCGCTTGGCACGGGAATGAATGCCCAGTCGCCTTGTTGTACATAGCGCAGGCGTTGTGAAATCAGAGCGGAGCGTCAAAGCGCTGGTCACGAATAGTGCCGCCACCATCGATTGAATGTGAGCAAATTTGTTTGACGTGAGTGGGATCAAATTTGTATGGCATAGAGAGCCTATGAGCGATCGAAAGAGCACTTTTCCAGAATCTGCATTTTTGGAAGCACGCTGTTACGCTGCTCATTGGGTGCGCAGACAGCAGAAGCCTGCTGGTACTGTATGGCTGGCTGTTAATGTATGGTACAGTAAATTACCTACCGATACAGTACCGGTAGTACTTCACCGGTACTGATGCTGCCATCCATGATTTCCAAGGTATCATTTGAGATTACTGGACGGTGCAAGGGTGAACACAGGGAATGGCATGCACTACCGTACTCGCTACAGTAGCTGTCTTCTGTACCGACCTGCGCACATTGGGAATCAGCTAAAAACTCACACGAATAATTCTTTTCTGCTTTTCGCTCTGCAATCGCAGTCCTCTCACTTAACCAAAACCGTAACAAGCTGGCCAACTAAGTTGCGCGTACGGCAGTTATTTTCGTCACTCCTTCACTGACTATCACTTTATGGTAGTATGTTAAGAAGCTTGTTTCGGAGATCTCAAATTCTCCAATCCATCCACAACCTTTGCTGATACGATGACATCACCTTTTTGCAATCCTCTCAAATACTTTTGTCCTTCTGTAGTATACCCGAACACACTCCAGGACCCATCCAACAAATTACGTCCCGCCGGTGTAAGATCCGGTTCGAACAGGAACCAAAAGAATTGCGATGACCCTGTGTTCGGCTCAAACTCACGTCTCGCCATCGCAAGAGTACCATACGAAGTGAATGGCAGCTTGGTACCAACAGTTCCGCGACCATCGTCTTCTAATGTCAACCCATACATCGGCGTTTTATCACCAATCGCGAACACTTCTAGCGGCACACTTCGAACCTTCCCGTCCTCGTCCACGAACCCATCACCATCGACAGGTTTGCCGGTTTGTACGATGAACCCATCACTGCGAATCACTTCCAATCCATTGTAGAATCCACGATTCACAAGATCCACAAACGCACCTCCATTTACCGGCGCCGAGTATCCGTCGACAACAAGTGTGAGTGTACCCGACTTACTGAGAACACCTTCAATGTCGAACTTTTCGTCAGGATCACCCTTCGCAACTTCGAGACGCACTGTCGCGCGGCCTAGCAACTGCGGAAGATTCGAATATTCTTCTGGCACCTCAAACGGGAATGAAGTCACCATAGCTTGCTCGACCTTGCCAAGAGTTCGCAATGCATCACGAGTGAGTTTGACAATCTTCGTTTTTTTCTTCTCCTGGATTGCTGTGCTGATATCAGGAATCGCATCGCGAACCGAGTTGAGATTAGATTCGGCCTCCGCTCGAAGCTCCTCTGGAACTGATTCTAGAATCGTATCAGTGTTAGTATTAATGATCAATGTGCCGCGCTTCAGGTCGTTATCCATCTTGGCCCATTTCAGCCCATTGATGTCGTTCACAACCGCCTCGAGATATGACTGCAATTCGCGCACTGGTTTGTTTGAGATTGGCAGTGACCAGCGTAGCAGACTCTCCGCGTCTTTGTTCACATCGCCAGACGCCGATAAAAATGTATTACCACCGCCTTTCGCAGCAAACGCATCGCCACCATTCAGAAACGGGATATTTTGTAGTGGCGCTAGGGTGAGTAAAGCTGATGCGGCGGCAGCGGCTAACAGTTTTCCTGGTGATGGTGATGGACGGTCATGCGTCATGGTCGGTTTAATAGCGTTGGTGGACCGACTATTGACATGACATGGTTTACATCGAAGTCGCGGAGTGAGGGAAGGCGGTAGGAAAGCGGCAGTCATTGTGATTGAAAGATACGGCGCACAATGATATCAATACCTTAGCGAGCCACTGCTATCGAATGAGAAATGCAGCAAAGAGCCTCGCCAAAATCTCGGAGATGGACCCTCCAATTTATAATTGAAAATATAAAGTACTGAGATTTCGCGCATCATGAGTGAAGTGACCCAACCCCCAGCCCCTAAATGGAAAAGTACAGTAAGAAGTAAATGAACCCAAGTAATGCAAAATAGAACGTGTTCAGAGTCGCTTAAAAAGCGAGACCTTGGAAAGTGCCAAAGAATATGTTTGAGAACAGTTCAAACAGAACATAAGCAACTATAAAGTTACCCACGCTGACGCCGAGTACCAGTGCCCAGCCAGATATGCTGATGCGGTCAGTATCCTTCTCGACGAGACCAATTCCAAGCAAGGCGTCTAATGTCATGAGAACATGTTTCAATTCGGTAAACTCTGAGTCCAACTCGCGTTCTTGACGTTTTACACGCTTTTTCAGGATTTCCCGTCGAGATTTCAAGCCTTCGTACCACTCCCAGCGTGATATCGAAGTGCCGATCCAGCCACTTGCCAGCCGGTCGATACTCGCTATTTCCGCTTGTTCTTCGCGTAGTTGGCCTTCATTTTCACGCGTGCTGCAAGCACATATCCGGGAACGGTAAAAAGATGGTCGCGCGCGTATTCGTCGCGCAGGACTGGAGACAATTGAGGGAGAAGTGCGAAACAAATGGGGAGCGGCGGCAGCGCCGCTAGCACCAGGTGCGGAAAACGCCGCGAAGGTCATCGCGATGGCGATGCATGCAGTGATGAGAATAGAACGAAGAAGGGATAGTTACTTCGGAATGATTGGCTGAAATTAGATTTTTTCAAAAACGAAAATCAACCTCACAGACTGGCCAACCGGCACTGCATTCTCTACGCACTCAGCACCACATCCCTTGAATGTTCTGAGAAAGGGAGAAACAACACACGCTTCATGTTGGCAATGATTTTCGTGAGTTGGCGATCGACCTCCCTCGCACGACCCCTCGATCCCCATATACCAGCAGTTCCACCAACAAACACACAAACAAACACACGAGCACTCCCTCGCTCTGGTATACTGTCGCACTACGGCACAGCGCTGAAGCACGCGAAATAATGGCATAGAACGAAAGGGACGGAAGAAATACAGTAGAGCGGCGTGGTGGAAAATGCAGGGAAACGAAAGTGCAGCGGTGTGGCACGCATGCAAGCACTGCACGGAGCGGGCAGTTTCGTACCATGCGTGTACTGGATACTGTATAAAGCGGTCCTACAGCGATGGATATTTCGTGTTTTTTTCTTATTTTTTTAAAGGGTTTGACCTTATTCCACGAAATCTCGCTCGCTGTGATAAACTCTGTCCAACGGCATTTGAGGTCAAACACTAATTATTTGTTATCTCAGATTTCGGCACACAGTGCTCTTCTCCTTGAAACCGCAACATCTCTCTGCCTGCACCTCACCGCTACTTCTACTTCTTCTCTCACCTGCCCTCGCACTCATTCGTCGCCTTTCCCACCGCGCGCTTCACCATGGGTTCCGTTGGTGCTCCGCGCAATGCGCACAATCCCAACCCTGTGCTTGAACTATTCACCTTTCTGAAAGGTGCTGTCACTGCTGTACTCGACTTTGGCTCTCAAGACTCACATCATCATCTCGGTGGTGATGACCGCTCGTGTGTGGACATCCTTCGAAGACTCCTGGGTGCTGGCGGTGCTACTGAACTTCGCATCAACGCTCTCCCTGCTCGTATGTTGAGAGTTGAAAATGGCGTGGTGGAAGATACACTTGAGTTTGACCAGAATTGTTGCAGCATTTGCTTGGACGGTTATGAAACGAACAACCGTGTGAAGATTCTGTCGTGCAATCACTGCTTTCACGCGAAATGTATTGACGTGTGGTTGAGAAAACGTGGTGTGTGCCCGATGTGCATGCGTGAAATCACATGAACAAGTTCAACACGCCATTGTTCGTTCACCCTATTCGAGTTGTTACCTTGTACAGTATGTAGACGCGAAATGCGATTCTCCTACACCCCAACTTGTAGTTTTGAGTTGTACTCTCTGTGGGAGCATTTTGTAATTTTGTTAGTGCTCTGCCTTTCTTATCATCACCGTCCATTGACGTGATATCACAGCGTAAAAGAACATTCAGAAGTCAGTACGTTTGTTCGATTGTTTATTCTTGTGTGTTGTTGTCGTCGTCTTGTTGATAGTCGTCATTTCGTTGCTTCTCCCTACCTCAACGTATCTTCTTCAGATCTCGTAGCCCAACCTTTCTAGGCGCCTACCGTAATACCGTATCCAATTAGGTCTTGTTTTCGAACCGTTTCATTCAAACAATATCTAAGATTGCTAGCCCATAAAGAAACGATTTGCGGAACAACGGTGAAGTTGATGCTGAGTTGTACGGAAACTGTGGTTCAACAATATGCACAGAGGACCATGTTCGTACAGTATACTGAACGCTCGCTTCGTATATGTACCGGATGAATTGTACCCAGCGAGCGAATAGAGCTCGCTATAGCCACAGACAATGAGGGCACAAGTTGCAAAAACGATTTGAAGACCAAAACCAAGGCACAGTACCGTACCGTACTGTACTGTACTGTACCGATGAATGCACACTTTGCGAGATAGAGTTCACTTACACACTCAGTAAATCTCGTATGTGATCTAATTACGAATTAAATTAAAAATTAAGTAGATATCTGTCGTATCGTGGTTAAGTAGGTCACTTTGCTATGGAAGTTTCCTTTCATATCCTATTCAACACATAAATTAGCTAAACTTGAATTGGCTCAATCTTTGAATTGTTTCTGAGGATTTGTCACACAAGTTGCACAAAATCTCTAGAATTGGTCATGGTCAGCTGTGCAAGTTGTCTGTTGTCTTTTGTACGACTCGAAAAATACGCACCTGGGAATTCTGGCTTACATGCCTGTTAAATTCGAAACAGTGTACTCCTTGCGGCACCCGCTTTATTTGATATCTTCTCTGCCCTTCGGCTAAATTCTGGCTGTTATTGGTACGCATCGAAGTCAATATTCTTCTATCAATTTCAAAATTATTTCGTCACACAAAAACGAGGGACCAAACATCTAGTTTATTCAATACTTAGTTTCTGTTAAACCAATGATTCGTTGAAATTTCGTGAACATGTTTTCTGACTGCTAAATGTTACTATCTTTACTACTTTGACTTGAGAAATGAAGACAAAACTTCAAATGTTTTCTCTCAAATTGTGAAAGCTCTTCGAAAACTTTTAACACAAGCTTAAAATTGAGCAAAAATTTCTCGGAAAAATTCACAACCGGCACATATTATCTCATGCTATATTTGATAACTTGATGTGAGTCCAACATTTGTGTCCATTGTTCCGCGAAGAAGAAATTCTCATTACATGCTATTCTTTAGACTACCATTTCTTCCTCTCATATTTTGCTCAAGTGCTCAACTCTTCAACTAATTCTAGAAACAGCTCAGAATTAATGGATGAACTATTCTCCAGTACTACAGTGGTGAGTCTATTCTGTAAATGATACACATTCTCAGAATTGTGAATTCAAAATATTTTAGAAAATAGTGATATATACAGTATGTTTGTCTGATCGCTCACGATTTCGAATTCGCTGTTTTCAATTTGATCTCAAAACTAAGATGATTCATTGCTGATACCAGAATTCACATGACTGACTCTATCCTCGAATGGATATGATAATCCATCCATACTGATTTTACCAATTGTTTAATATAATTAATTACTCCATGATAAGTTTTTCGTGTGCGTGCCGGAATGATCTTAAATAACTGGCTACAATTGTTGTGGATATCAAATCTATTCTATTCTTTAAAAAATCAGAATGATTTTGCATTTTTGACTGAGAATGTCAATTGTACCTGGGTTGGTAAATAAAAGAGATAGTACCATATCTAGATGCAAATACGGATCAGAAATATACGGTGCTGCATTCAAAAATAACTTTCGTTACATGGTAGTGATAATCGAAAGTCAGATTCAATTCACTATACGCAGCGAAGTCTGATAATAGGCTGAAAAATAACGTGGATATCTTCCAACTACCATTGAATGGACAAAACATGTGATCGATAACAAACAGGCTTCATTAGTTCTTTTTCAATGAAAAATTGAATCGTTACTCCTAGATCTTTGTTATTTCTAACTATCATAGAAGCGCTATAATGTGCACTAGTTTTTTAATAAACTGATTGCAAATTAACTGTTAATTATCCAAAGTATGTTTTTAAAACAATTCATTTCAGAACTACCTAGCGTTCTTTGTGTTTAGAAAGACCAATCAGACCGAATGATAGTGAAGCAATTAATAAAGTATTTCCGGGTCAATATGATTAAGCTTCCCTACAGCAACGAGCACTAAATGCACTTAAAACTAAAGCGAAAAATGCATTCAGATTTCTTACTATGAGTATTGTAGATCGTATCAAACGCTGTACCTGTAATGCCGAAGGCTACGATTTCTTAAGGATTGACAACAGTCATATGAAATCTATTAGTGGGATTGGAGTAAGAAAGAAATTCAACCAGAACAGGAATGTAAAAGATATTCAGTTCTTAAAAAAAGGTAATCAATCAAGGTGGGGAACAATTTAAAGTTCTTTTCAAGCAAATTCGCTCATTGCTGAACGAAATAAAAGAAGTTATATTGTGCGTATATAAATTCATCCGGCCAAAGTGATCTTTACCGCT
>JAAUYH010003129.1_pt1 | contig 17465 bp, 9 predicted proteins | sample 7278061 | NCBI WGS metagenome assembly JAAUYH01 (sample SAMN14350203, study PRJNA611818) | marine sediment metagenome | isolation source: surface marine sediment (0.6m) | place: French Polynesia: Moorea | collected 2018-08 | reverse complement strand
GTCGTCAGGTTTAATTTCTATGGCTTTGTCACAGGAAGCAACTGCATCTTCATATCTTCCTAAATCACCCAGCGCCACTCCCCGGTTGTTCCAAGCAATGTAGTCGTCAGGTTTAATTTCTATGGCTTTGTCACAGGAAGCAACTGCATCTTCATATCTTCCTAAATTACCCAGCGCCACTCCCCGGTTGTTCCAAGCACTTTTGTCGTCAGGTTTAATTTCTATGGCTTTGTCATAGGAAGCAACTGCATCTTCATATCTTCCTAAATCATCCAGCGCAATACCTCTACCCCGCCAATCTTCCGCATCTTGAGGCGTCAATGCAATAGCTTGCTCGAAATCTAACTCTGCTTGCTGTGTCTGCTTTAGTTGTTTATACGCCATACCCCGACGTGCTAACGCCAAAATATAATTCGGCTTGACCTCCAGAGCTTGCTTGAGAAATTCTACCGACTCCTCGTATTTTTCCTGTCGGTAACAAGCTAAACCCAAACCATACAATACCTTGTGGTTTTGCGGTTCCAGTGCAGCAGCTTGCTGAAAAGTTTGCAAACCGGCTGCGTAATCTCCCCTATCCAGTCGATCGTGTCCTTGTTGGATTAAGCTAGCTACACTGGGCTTTAGCGTCATCTTCCCATAGTTGATAGTACTGACTTTTTATTATAGGTCAATGGTTTTAAATATAACAATTTATGTAGTTTGTATTACTATTACGCAATACTATTTATATTTTTACTTGAAATACACAAGGTTAAAACTTACGCCTTTTTTAAAAGAATAATAACTGATCAACTAACGTAATTTCCTAACAATCCTCACCAACCTCCTGAACTTAATCGCACTCACGGTTACACACAATGCAGTTAACCGCCAATAAGTAATAAAAGTCACTTTCCACTTCGCAATTCCACTAGCAAGTAACTGACGACGAGCCAGCAAAATATCATGCAACCAATCTTGATACTCTTCCCATTCGCGCGGTGAATTTTGTGAAAGAATTTTAGCGATCGCATCAGCAAATCTGACTTCACCTTTAACTGAGTTGTGTGATCTATTTTTTCTCGAACGACGGGTAATAATTCTATGCCGTCTAATTGTCGTATAGCTAATAATAAGACTTGCAATAATAAGAGTAATGCTTAGACCCAGAGCAAAAGCCTGAGGTAAGCCAAATTTTACCAATAGAACACCAATAACTAAAATAAGAGCGTAAATAGCACCTTCACAAATCAGATAGAGAAGAATTTTAGGAATTCCAATCAATACAAGACGTAATTGACTAAAAATACTCTTAAGCAAAGAATTAGTAGATTTTCGACTATATTTTTTCATATTTTAGTTCTTCCTTAGATTAGTTCAAAAAATTAATTCGATTAGAGATTAAATCAAGTCGCAAATAGCCTTAATGCTTCTAAAAATTGTTCCTTTTTATCCAGTGCTTGCAACCCGGAACCCGTGATTTTGTAATATCTTCTCCGCGCTCCTGTTGTTTCCTCTGCTGCTTCATCTCCCCATCGAGACTCCACAAATCCCCGTTTTTCTAGTTTCCTCAATGTAGGATAAAGGGAACTAAAACCAATTGTGCGATCGCCATTACTAGCTTTAGCGATCGCGTCCATGATTTCTAGTCCATACCTTTCTTTAAAGGACAGCGCATTAAGAATTGCTTCTTCTATGAGTGTTAAATCTAGGGTGTCCTCTTTCTTACGATTAGCCATATCTTGAAAATGATGATTATCCTAATAATTATTATATATTCATTTTTTGAATATACGTAAATGTAGTAAAAGTAAAAATGATACAAATCCAAACTTCCCCAATTAATTTTTCCCCTTATTAGAGGGGTTAGGGGGATCTAAATCCAACATAACTAGTAACTGACATTATTATTGAACTAAATACCAAAAAAATCTCGCTCATGGAATTGGTCTTTCTCTAGAAGTGCAAACTTAGAGAGAAATCATCCATAAAGCGATCTCAATTTAATTCACGTTAGACGTAAATTATCCACAAATTTTTAGAAAAACCATTGTCCTAAACACTGGGAGGTGTTTTATTTATCTCTCTTAAGGAGATAATTTAGACCTTAGACAGAACTAATCCTTGTTTGTAGCGGGATCTCCTTCGTAGGGTTGTACTCCTGTCTTGGGATAGTCATCATCGGTTGGAGTAAAAATTCTTTTAGCTCCACCGGAAATAAATTCAATAGTTTTTTGAAAAATATTTCCAATTGACTGAGAAATTTTACGAAATGCGGACATAATCAATGCTCCTTGATTTCATTTATTGAAAAACCTTCAACAAACTTCTCTCACATCAAATAAAGACTCTGAATACTGAAAAATCAAACTGAAAAATCAAAAAATCTGAAACAGCAATTTACTTGGTTTCAGCGATAAGCTAGCTCTCCCATAATCGGGGGAACAATCTGTACACTATTCGTTTGTTCGGTATTCGCTATATTCGGATCTATAATTTCGGGTTTAGGAGTTGTGCGTCGCGTCCACCAAATGCTTACGAGCAAGGTTAAAAATAACATTATTATGTAAGCAATCGAAAGTTTTTGATGGAATGGATTGGTATCTTGGGTCTTCATATTCACCTCCCGCACTGGCGATCGGGTTTAATTTCTTAAAGATTATGAGACTTTAAGGTTTACCCTTTGACCGCTTCCTTTAACTCCACTATTAGATTAGGAAAAGAATTTGGGGAATTTGTGAGGATCGGGAAATAGTTATATCAATTTTCTTTAATCTTCTTGTACTTTGTTTATGAAAGGTAACAACGCTAAGACCTCTCAACAACGCCAGTTGCAATCTGCTGCAGCTACCCTCTAGGCTGGAAATGCTGTCTGTACGCGTAGCGTGTCAAGCGAGACAGGAAATAGGGAACAGAAAACAAATTCAAACAGTTGATGCGCATGAGTATTTTTTGATACTAGTATTACAGGATAAATTCTTCCGTAAACACAGCTTCTTGATAAATTGCTTCCACTTTGAACTTTTTCCCAGGAGATTCACAAAATCCTAGCTGAATAATGCAATCTGATTCGGTTGCGATCACTTCTTCGCTTTCTGCTTCATTTGAATTGTAATTCAGCGTTACTTTTAATTTCAAACCTTGCGGTAAACAATATTCATTTTCTGGACGAATCTGTACAATTACACCTTTTTCTTCATTTTCTTCGGGTTTCATCTTTACTACCAAGGCAAATTTTTTATTATTAAGTAATGACTCAAAATCAAATAATTTACCTTTCTGAATTGGATATTCAGGAGAATGGTTACTTCTTAAGTAAACAGGATCGGGTATTTGCAGTGTTAAAATTTCTTCAAGAGATTGCCAACTTTTTGTAAATCCTCCACTCCACCACTGTTCGAGATTTACCAAAGATTGAGTAAATATATTGGAAGTCCTATTAATAGTTGGTAACAACCTCCGATTGATTATGCTTTCTTTGGGTAAAGTAATAGCATCAGGTTCTAAAAAGCGAGCATAAATTAGCAGGTTATTCATTTGATTATCAAAGCGCAAGAATGGTATATTAATACTATTTTTGTTTCGCATTGTATCATTAATATCAACAGATTTATGATATCTTAATACTTCATCACGATCCATAAAACCATGAATAATCAATTTTTCTTCATCTTCGATAATTTCAACCAATACATATAAATCATCTGCTAGTTCTGGAGAATATATGATATTTTTAGGTACAGTTATCCAGTCATCAAATAAATTGTCTATTGTAATTAAACAAAGCTTAAAATTGCTTATTTCGATATTACGGATAGTATCCGTTAAGTTTTGATATTCAGGTTGAAATATGGAAGAATTATTGATATTGATATTAATATCTGGTGCTAATTCTTGTAACCATTCTTCAAAAGCAAATAAAGAAATTGCACTTAAATATGTTTTCCATTGATTTCTTTCACCAGTTACTTGGTGACTAATTTCTCTCGCTTTGTCAAAGTATTGTGATTTTAAGAAAATAATTATTGTTTCCAAATTTGGTTCGACCAAATTTGGTTCGAGATGTTGTGAATTATCTAATATTAAGTCAAACATGTTTTTTCTCTTTACTATTTAATCTATAAATTTGCTTGGATTTCTCTGGTTTTTCTAATTTGCTGTTACTGAATTAATAAACTATGTGACTAAGTTTGAATTTGTGATTCTTTTTGTAACAAGCATTGAATATCTCATTTGGAGAGTTACTGAAAGCTAGGATTTCCCAGTGATTATATTTTTCAAGTTTTTGTTAGTACAAAATTCAGCGTGATAGTCAGAATTATTATGATATTTAGTGGCACTTCCCGATTGATTTCAGCTGCATTCCTTACTTGTATCATGCAAATATTGACGCAATCGTTGAGCAAATAAACTATTTCTGCTCCGGTATTTACCGGAATTTATTTCTGCGAATGCTTCTTTAAAAGCCATATCGTAGATATAATCTCTGGTTGCTTCGGCTACAATTTTTAGTTTTTCTGGACTTTTCGATATAGAATTTAAACGAGAATCTACTGGGTTTTCTATAAGATTTTTAAGCAAAATTTCCTCGGTTAGGTACTCAGTAGTTTTCAGAAGTTGCTTTAAATTGAATATCCGTCTTGTTTTCACTCTATCAATAGACCACAAATTAGCAATTTCGTGTATGCTTAGAGGATTACTTTTTTGATAATAGAGTCCTAAACCTTCTGGGAATTTATTTGCGAAGCTACTGTATGCTTTACTTTTTCTCAAGTCTGAAACTTTTTCGGGTATTTTTTGAGCGATCGCTTGAGATAAAACTTTGATAAATAGGTTACTTATCACATTTAATAATTCTTGCCACTCTATTAATACTGGATCTAAATAAGCACCAGGAGGTAGATTAACTTGAACGGAATAATTATCATTGTCTATCTGCGATCCTACATCTAGTGATTCTGCTTGAGGAGTACCAAGCTTTGTCGAATACATATCCTGACGTAATATGTATGCAATACCTTTGAGACACCCTATCAGTTCTTCATGAGATTTTAGAGTGATATCTCGTTTCCGCAAGGAATATAGTATTTCTTGTAGTTGCTTGATTGTTGGATTTGTACATTTTCCTGTTTGACCATACAAGCGTCTATCACGACGATAAACTTGATGAAAGGCTTCTAAAATCTCACGTTCATTATGTTGTAAATGAGACTTGAGGGCATTGGGAATATCTTTACATAGTAGCGACCAATCACTAGGAATTCTGACTCTGTATTCCAACAAAAAATTTTTCAAATCCCTATTCTGTTGAGTAAATCTAATCGCCCAGTTATCTAAACTTTCTCTTTTAGATAAGTTTGGATTATAGGTTCGTAAAATTTCTATACTTTGATAATTTCCTTTATTCGTTATTGCTTGAGTAGAACCATCTTCCTTTAACATTAGCTGAGTTTTACCATCTCTGTCCAAAATGATGAAGTTTTTCCCATCATCATTTAGAACATATGGCAACAAATCATGATAAGTAAAGGGTTTAGGAGTATCAGTTCTGGAGGTCGAATTAATAATTATTTTGCAAGTTTTTGCGATCGCATGAGAAATGTAGCACCTCAAGCAAAGTCCAGCTAAAGCGCGAGTGTAAATGTCACAACTATCATCATGAAAAATTTTCCACAAATGCGTTTGAGTATTCTGGTGTATCACTCTAGATAAAGTTTGTTGGCGACTTTCCTGTGGGAATGTTTTTTTAAAGAACTCTTTTGCTAAGGTTAATGCTTGATCTCTGTAACCTCTTGTGAATGTACCATTGGGAGCTATAGGATTAGTAATGGTACAAATTGTCCAATATTTTGAAATATCTATATCCATAGTTCTTATATACATCTTTAGTTGTTTTGTGCATTCTCATGAATATTGATATTTATGAGAAAAATGCTAGAGATAAACAAGTTAACCGGTCACTTATCCTCAAAAAATTTGTAATTAATAAAAATTTGTAATTAATATAGTTGGACAGAATTAATTACATGATGTCATTGCGTTAATGTCAGCGTGCGTGCAGTGGGTATGGAGCATTGCGTAGCGTGTCGAAGACATAGTAGAATGACTCATGTGCTAAGTGCTAACGCAAATGACGGTAAATATTTTTGTCCACCACTTAGAGCTTTTGAGGAATTACGTGTATATAGTATTGTGAATTTTTTAGGGATACAGTAGTGAAAAGTGAAAAATCAACAGTTAAAAGTCAAATTCATTAAGTTTGATGCGTTCGTTTGTCGTTATCACCCTGTGAATATTACCCTAAAGTCAATACCCCACAGCTTTTTTTGCTCAAACGCACATGAAGAATGATAGTTCGGTGAATTTTCTCTTAACCTGTAAATTCTTTCAACCTGTAAATAATAGTAAAAGGTATATTGTTGCTCGTTAGTCGGATTATGTATTAGCAATTTTATTCATCTATCTGCAGACTTATTTCACAAAAAAATTTATTTCATAAAATGAATTTAAATAAAATAATAAAGAATTATTGATATTTTTACAAAAAACAACAAGCAACAAGTGTCATCATATCAAAAGGGTTAATAATAATAGCACCCAGATAATCAGCGAGGGTTAGGAAGTGTATTCATGCAGGTACTGGTAAATTTTAAGTTTGGTGATGGTGACTTTGCTAATGGATTCTCTGAGACCGTCATTAAGGCAAACATTGCTTCAGGTCAGCACTCTAAAGATATAAAAATCCAGTTACCCTCTGCACCCCTAATTCCTAGTTTGTATAGAAATTGGCAAAATAGATACATTGAGTTATTTGAAGCTCGTGGGATCAAAATTTTACCCTCCAAATCTTTGGCGACAAATTTTTATCCAGAGAATGAGAATGATGTTATCAGAGGTTTTACGAAAATACCAACTAATTTATCATTTGAGCAGTCTAAGCAAGAGTGTGATAGTTATGCATTGGATTTATGTACTGAAGTTAACCAATGGTTAGAAAAAATTAGGTCACAGTTAGAAAGACAACTGCTGTTAGAGGCAAATTCTCAAGTTTTGTTGGAGATTCATACTCAAAATATTACATCGCAGCAAACAAAGGATATTTTACATCGTTTACCTTGGCGGGAATGGGATTATTTTCACAAAGGTTCGGGTTTAGAGGTTGAAGTTGTTTTATGTTTGAGTGAATTTGAGTCGAATTCGCCGGAAGTTAAGGATGATGGAAAATTTAGAAGGGTAAAAATTACAAGTATCTTTGGTGATAGTAAAAATATAAATGTTGAAAGCGATAAGGAATTAATTACAAAGCTTGAAGGTCGCGGAGCAGAGTTAATTCTTCTGGAGCAACCGCAACGTCAAGAATTTAGCAAGTTATGGGATGAACCTTGCGATATCTTATTTTATAGCGGTCATAGCGAAACCTTTGAAGATGGAACAGTTGGTTCGCTGCAAATTAATTCACAAGAAAATTTAAATTTACAGGAAATCAGAAATACTTTAGGGGAAGCAGTAAAAAAGGGTTTAAAGTTAGCAATATTTAATTCCTGTGATGGTTTGGGTTTAGGGAAGCAATTAGCAGATTTACATTTACCCTATATCATAGTTTGGCGCGAACCAGTACCGGATAAAATCGCAATCGGTTTTCTTGAGTATTTTCTCAATTCGTACACAGAAGGAAAATCTTTATTTACCTCGGTGCGAGATGCAAGACTTAAGTTTATAGAATTAACACCTGAGTCAGAAAAGCAAATACCAGGATTAAACTGGTTACCAATTATCTGTAAAAATACCAGCGATTCACCTCCAACTTGGGAAGATTTGGGAGGGTTAAGAGGTAAACTTCCCAACTGTCCTTACAAAGGATTATCTGCATTTACAGAGGAAGATAAGAATTTCTTTTTTGGTCGAGATAATGCGATCGCCGATTTAGTTCAAGCAGTAGATACCCAACCTTTAGTTGGAGTCATTGGTGCTTCTGGAAGTGGGAAGTCGTCCTTAGTGTTTGCGGGTTTAGTTCCTCATTTAAGGACGACTAGTAAGGTAGAAATAGTATCCTTCCGTCCGGGGAAGAATCCCTTTGACTCTTTGACTGTTGCTTTGAGTTCCCATATCAGGTCTACTGTAATTGCGACCCAAGGAAGCAATCCCAACCTATTAGAAATTAGTAACGAGTGCGCAAGTCCAACACAAATAAACTTGCTTCATGATGAAAAAGCTTTGCACCGATTAATCGAAAATATTGTTGCTTCTGGTCAAATTTCCCCACAATCCTCTAAAAATATACCACAACTGTGTAGAGACGTTCCATGGAACGTCTCTATCAGGGACTATGGAGTAACGGATAATTCTGTTGTGGGGACGTCTAACGGACAGACATCCTACCAACACCAACGTTTTGTATTAATTGCAGACCAATTTGAAGAACTTTACACTTTAACCTCGGAAAAACAACGTCAAACTTTCTTAGATGCATTGCTTTACGCTGTCAGATTTACCCCAGGTTTTACCCTGGTGTTCACCCTCAGGGCTGATTTTATGGGAAAAACCTTTGTTGACTATAAACCAATGGGTGAAACTTTGCGGAAATACCCCCCAATATTAGTCACACAGATGAACCGTGTTGAATTAACTGCAGCGATCGAACAACCAGCCGCTAAGATGAAGGTGGAATTTGAGAAGGGTTTAACCAGTAAACTGATTGACGATCTTGGTGAGCAACCAGGACGTTTACCTTTATTGGAATTTACCCTATCCCAGCTTTGGGATAGACATGATAAATGGTATCTCACCCATCAAGCTTACGAAGAAATTGGTGGTTTAGAAAAAGCTTTAGCTAAATATGCAGATTCAATATTAAATTCCTTATCTGATGAGGACAAAGAAAAAGCGGAGCAGATATTTATTCAGTTAGTTAGTCCGGGGGAAGGTACGGAAGATACCAAACGTAAAGCAACCCGTGGTGAAGTGGGGGAAGATAATTGGGATTGGGTAGAATTTTTCGCGAATAAACGTTTGCTGGTAACTGGTTGGGATCAAAGTACTCAAGAGAAAACGGTAGAGATTATCCATGAAGCACTGATTCGAGAATGGGGAATGCTGTGCGAATGGATCAAAAGCAATCGTCAGTTCCGGGTTTGGCAGGAACGGTTACAGTTTACAGTAGTTAAATGGGAAGATAAAAAGCGTTCACCGGAATATTTGTTAAGTGGTGGTAATTTAGGTGAAGCAGAAGGTTGGTATTTCGATCAAAAATATCAGGAGTATTTGAGCGATTCTCAAAGTGAATTTATTCGGGAGAGTTTGGATGCAAAGGATCGGGAAGAAGCAGAACAAGAGCGTCAACGACAGGAAAAAGTACGGTTGCAAAAACGTGCAATTAGTTGGCTTAGTGGTGGTTTGTTAGCTGTTTCTGCTGCTACTGGGTTTGCTGGTTGGAATTGGGTAAATGCGGAGATAACGTCTACAAGAGAACGGCTTAATAGTTCAATTCTAACTTCAGAAAACTATTTGGATTTAGAGGATTATAGTGATGCATTGTTTGAAGCTATTAAAACCCAGCAATTCTTAGATGATAGCTGGTGGAAAAGTCAAGTACCAAATGATATCAAGAAGAAAATTCAAATAGTAATTAATCAGCCAATTCATTCCTTTATAGAAGCAAAACACACCATTAAAGGACATAAAGAAGCGGTTACGAGGGTGGTATTGAGCCCAGATGGTAAAACAATTGCTTCCGCATCTTTAGATGAAACAGTAAAGTTATGGGATGCACAGAATCGTCAATTAATCCACACCTTGGAGGGACATAAAAATGAGGTTTGGAGTGTGGTATTTAGCCCGGATGGTAAAACAATTGTTTCCGCATCAACAGATGGAATATTAAAGTTGTGGGATGCACAGAATCGTCAATTAATCCACACCTGGGAAGGACATAAAAACTCGGTTATGAGCGTGGTGTTTAGCCCAGATGGTAAAACAATTGCTTCCGCATCAACAGATAGAACAGTAAAGTTGTGGGACGCACAGAATCGTCAATTAATCCACACCTTAAAGGGACATGAAAACTCGGTTTGGAGTGTGGTATTTAGCCCAGATGGTAAAACAATTGCTTCCGCATCTTTAGATGGAACAGTAAAGTTATGGGATGCACAGAATCGTAACTTAATCCACACCTTGGAGGGACATAAAAATGAGGTTTGGAGTGTGGTATTTAGCCCGGATGGTAAAACAATTGCTTCCGCATCTTTTGGTGGAATATTAAAGTTGTGGGATGTACAGAATCGTCAATTAATCCACACCTGGGAAGGACATAAAAACTCGGTTTGGAGTGTAGTATTTAGCCCAGATGGTAAAACAATTGCTTCCGCATCTTTAGATGGAACAGTAAAGTTGTGGGATGCACAGAATCGTAAATTAATCTACACCTTGGAGGGACATAAAAACTCGGTTTCGAGTGTAGTATTTAGCCCAGATGGTAAAACAATTGCTTCCGCATCTTTTGATGGAACAGTAAAGTTGTGGGATGCACAGAATCGTAAATTAATCTATACCTTGGAAGGACATAAAAAGGGGATTAGGAGCTTAGTATTTAGCCCAGATGGTAAAACAATTGCTTCCGCATCAACAGATGGAACAGTAAGCTTATGGGATGCACAGGATCGTAAATTAATCCACACCTTGGAGGGACATAAAAACGAGGTGAGGAGCGTGGTATTTAGCCCAGATGGTAAAACAATTGCTTCCGCATCACCAGATGGAACAGTAAGGTTGTGGGATTGGAATTTTGATAATTTACTAACACGGGGTTGTAATAAACTTAGGGATTATTTAGTTAATAGTCCAGAGAAACTCCAAGAACTCAAGGTTTGTCAAAACCAGGAAATACTTAACGCAGCTGCTTCTACTTTAGTTGAACAAGGTGAGGTGTCAGCAAAAGATGGTGATTTGGAACAAGCTGTGGAGAAGTTTCGTAAAGCGAAGAAATGGAATCCGAAATTAGATCTTAATCCCGAGTCTAAAGCAAAAGCGATAAACTTAGTTGCTCAGGGTAGAGAAGTAGCACAAAAAGGTGATTTCAAAGGTGCTGTGGAGAAATTTAAACAAGCACAGCAACAAGATAATAATATTGACCTCAACCCTGAAACAGGAGAATTAGATAATAATCCGGAAGCGGTAGCTAGAGAACTTAAGAGCATGTAGGGTAGGCAAATTATTCTGCACCTATAGTTTAATCTTATTCTACTGATGAATATGTGCAGGGAAAATATTAATCGTGCATTACCCAAAAAATATTGGTAGAGACGTAGCATGCTACGTCTCTACATCATCATTTAGTATTGCGTTTGGGAAATCATTAACTGGAGATACCCAATTAATAGTTACCGTTGTTGTTCGACTCCAACAAATCAAACAACCGCTCCAAGGGAATTTCCACCATATCAGGACGATTCTTAAGTTCGTAATCTAGATCGAGGATCGCTTTCTCTAACACAAAAGCATCCAGCAATATTTGCAATTCTAGTGGTTCTTGAGGGAGAAATGGTGCATTTGCAGTTAATTCCATATAGGATTGCAGAAATGCAACTCCAGACCAAGTGTACATAAATTGGGTCCAATTTTCCATCGACGCCAAATTATCTGGACGAATTAAGCCGCTTTCCTTCTCATTGCGCAAACCGATACAGCTAGCATAATAAAAAGACTCTAGCATCGCAGCCACATCACGCAAAGGCGATCGCTTCATGCGACGTTCGCTTAAAGGACGGGAAACTTCCCCTTCAAAGTCGATAATAATAAAGTCTTTACCGGTGTAAAGTACATCTTCTAAGGAGTAATTACCATGACAGCGCGTCCGCATAGCGCTAATTTTTTGATTCAAGATTTTTTTGAATCTACCTAAAAGTAATTCTTTACTGTTAAGAACTGTTTGAGCAAGGGGTTGAATGTCAGAATTAAGATTACTCAATTGCTTTTTCAGTAATAACAGCGCCTGACCTGCTTGGTTGCGCATATACTGATAAATCGAGCGCTGGTAAAATGAAGAGAATTGTTCAGCAGCAAATTCAGTATCTTCTTCATCTGCTGAAGCTAAAGCTATGTGTAATTCTGCGGTACGTTGTCCTAATAATTGAGCAGAACGCAAATAAGAACCCATTAACTCATAAGCCAAATCGGGAATTTTTACCTGTAAAGCTTCCACTAGAGATGATGGTGGGATGGGAATTTCAACATCATCATTTAATTTGACCATTACCTGCTCGAAAAAGTCCCGCAAGGTGTCCAAACTATATTCCCAACCATCGGTAATATCGGGAATATATTGACGTAAAATCCCTAAAGTAATTGGATGACTTCCATGACGACGATATTCTAAAGCACCAGCGATCGCTGCAAAATGTTCTGGTTGGGGTATACCCTTATTAGTAGAACTTTTAGTGAGAAAACAACCAACTTCAAAATCTGGGTTACTTCCTTCTTCTACCTTACGGAAAAGTTTAAAGAAGAAGCGATCGCCGTAAATGATGGCACTATTACTATATTCACCACCCAGTAAACGTGGTTCTAAATTTGCATGGGTTCCAGGATGTTTTTCGTGACTAAATAAATCCTTAAATGCTTCTGTTTGGGTTGCTGTAAGCTCGCCGACATTACCTTTATAGGTCTTTCCTTGGGCGATTGTATCTAAGGGGAAATCGAGAAATTCTTGATCACCAAAAGCATCAAACAAAACACCAATTTCATCTTTGTCCCGGAGTTTAATTTGAGCGACAACCTGATCTGGATTATTCTTTAAGCGGTTTTTACCCTTGCTACCGGCTTCATAAGCCATGGGAACAACATAAGTTTCCGGATCACCTTCAGTATAGTTAATCTGTAATAAAACTATTTCGATTTGACTATTACGGAAGGATAAAGGAAAGGTTTCGCGAATTTGGGCTGATTGAATAACCCGATTTTTCCCACCAAACCAAGGGTAACTACATAGATAATCAGATAAAACAGATTCTAAAGCAACCCTAGTTTCAGGCTTATTAAATACATTTTGCCAAGATTCGTTGATTTCTAATAGGGACGGTTCAGTGTAACCCCGTACTCCACAGGTAAGACTTGGTTGTAATTGGAGGGTAAACCAATAAAAGGTATGGGGAGCCAAACTTAAGAAATAAAGGTCGTCCCCAATGGGAGGAAATTGGGTGCGTCCAAAAATTTCCACCGGAACCATACCGTTAAATCCCGATAAATCCAGTTCTACCGTCTGGACAAATCGCGATAGATTCGCAACAACTAAAATATGTTCGCCGTTATAGGTACGAGTAAAAGCTAGCACCTTGCGGTTTTCTGGATACAAAAACTCAAATGTACCCCGACCAAAAGCCTGAAAACGCGCCCTAGTTGCCAACAGACGCTTCATCCACCACCACAAAGAATTAGAATTTTCCCGTTGGGCTTCGACGTTAATGGCTTCGTAGTGGTATTCCGCTTCAATAATTACCGGTGCGTACAACCTTTGGGGGTTACCGTTACTAAACCCAGAATTGCGATCTGCACTCCACTGCATCGGAGTTCTTACACCATTGCGATCGCCCAAGTAGATATTATCTCCCATGGCGATTTCATCGCCGTAGTAAAGTACGGGAGTTCCAGGTAAAGACATCAGCAAAGCGTTCATTAGCTTTATTGTACGCTGATTATTACCTAGCAAAGGTGCTAACCTTCTACGGATACCCAAATTTAACCTAGCTTGGGGATCTTGGGCATAAACCCGATACATATAATCTCGGTCTTGATCGCTGACCATTTCCAAGGTTAACTCATCATGGTTGCGTAAAAACAGTGCCCACTGACAGTTATTCGGAATTGACGGCGTTTGTTGTAAAATATCAGTAATCGGAAAACTATCTTCCTGCTGAACCGCCATAAACAAACGTGGCATCAGGGGAAAATGGAAATTCATATGGCACTCATCCCCAGCACCATAATACTCCACCGCATCTTCCGGCCATTGGTTTGCTTCAGCTAGTAACATCCGGTTGGGGAAATTCTCATCAATATGCGATCGCAACTTTTTCAAAAAACCATGGGTTTCATCTAGGTTTTCGCAATTGCTTCCTTCCTGTTCGTACAGATAGGGTACAGCATCTAAGCGTAACCCATCTACACCCATCTCCAACCAAAAATCCACCACCTCAAACAGCGCTTGTTGCACCTCGGGGCTTTCAAAATTTAAATCTGGTTGATGGGAATAAAAACGATGCCAATAATAAGCCTTAGCAATAGGGTCCCATGCCCAGTTAGAATTTTCGAAATCCTTAAAAATAATTCGCGCTTCCGAATATTTCTCTGGATTTTCACTCCAAACGTAAAAATTTCTTTCTTTGCTACCTGCAGGGGCTCTACGTGCCCGTTTAAACCAAGGATGTTGGTCGGAGGTGTGGTTCACAATCAACTCAATGATTACCCGAATACCTCGTTGGTGAGCAGCATTTAAAAAAGCTTTAAAATCTTCCAAATTGCCGTAGATTGGGTTAACACTGGTATAATCAGCAATGTCATAACCATCATCCCGTAACGGTGAGGGGAAAAAGGGTAATAGCCAAATTGCTGTCACTCCCAAATCTTGAAGATAATCTAACTTGGATGTTAAACCACGAAAATCTCCGATACCATCACCATCGCTATCCGCGTAAGCGCGTACCGGAACTTCATAAATTACTGCATCTTTAAACCAAAGGGGATCGTCTTTTAATAATGGATTTTGCATAATCATAATATTTACTGCCCTATTCCCATACGCTATTTTACAAAGCAGAATCACTGCTTAAGGTTCATTAAATGATCCATTGTATTTAATTTATTTGAAGTTTTGTGTTAGTACCTGCACTGAATTTGTCTGACTACTAATCTTGGGGATAAACCTGAGAAAATATTGATACTTAACTGAGACTTGTCTAAAAGTTAAATAAGAAAAAATAAGGAACCTGTTCCATAATTTTGAAATAGGTTTTTTATTCACTTTATCAGTTATATATTATACATATAACTCTAGTCAGATAATTTTTTAAATTCTATACCCCAAGTAGCTGTTATTTTGAGAAAACATAAGTCAAAATAAATGCAATAGATTTTTACCTCAAATTTGATGAATATGATAATGTTTTATGTCAACTTCATGGAAATCAAAAACTAATGATAACCTTTCCTATGCCTAATTTTTTTATTTTTTATCTAAATATCAGCGAAATCTCAGTTAACCATCACTTTTATCCCTGATATTAGTAAATATAGGAAAGAAAACACTCAAGGCAAAGTTTGAAAAATAAGAAGTTTATCACCAACAGATGTAGAAGAAAAACAGTATCTTTTCCTTATAACTTTGTGTTTTCAGTGTAGTTTCAGCCCTCACCCAAATATATCAATTAAAAAGTTGACTTGACTGAAATTATTGGTGATAAGTTTGGGGCTATTTTTAATCTCAACTATAATTTAAACTATTTTTTATCCTAATTTTTGCTCTAAGAATGACTAATTTCCGAATACAAAATATGCAGGGACAAAATAATCAATCACATAATAACCAATGACACAATTTATTTTAGTTGTTGACAATAGAGAATATGTCCGAGGGCTAATCCAGCTAAACTTGGAATAGATAACTTGTATTGAATCGATTAAATTTACTTTAGCTGTCTGAGCATAACTATGCCAGCTGTTGATAAACGTTAGGTAATTAAGCCAAGCAAAACATCAATCAAACATTGGTCATGAAGCTGATTTAACACATCCTTGAGCTTACTATCTTCTCCTTTTCTTATCTAGACACAACGTATTACTAGGAATTTGTCATGAGTTTTCCCAGAGCTAGCGGAATTTTATTACATCCAACTTCTTTACCAAGCCATCATGGTATAGGCGATCTAGGAGAATCTGCATATGATTTTGTTGACTTTCTGGTAAATAGCGGTCAAAAATTATGGCAAATTCTGCCTTTAGGACCAACAGGATACGAACATTCTCCCTACACAATGAATTTCAGTGCTTTTGCTGGTAATCCCTTGATGATTAGTTTAGAAAAACTAGTCACAGAAGGGCTACTAACTCAAGATGAATTAACCCCTCTATCTCCAGGCACAGAAGCGAATCTCCAAAGGGTCAACTTTGACGAAGTGATTCCCCATAAAACTCAAATCCTTAAACTAGCTTATCAACGATTTGAGAAATTTTTAGCAGAAAAATCAAATCCGGAATTTGAAGAATTTTGTCAATCACAGTCGTCTTGGTTGGATGATTATGTATTATTTATGTCTCTGTTAGAGACTAATGAATATAAAGCTTGGAATTGTTGGGATAAAGGTGTTGCACGCCGCGAACCCGATGCCCTCCAAGCTAAACATCAAGAGCTTAAAGACCAGATTTTATACCATAAGTTCCTCCAATTTAAGTTCTTCGAGCAGTGGAAAGAACTTAGAAAATATGCCAATGACAAGAATATTCAAATAGTTGGGGATATATCCATTTATGTTTGCCACAATAGTTCAGATGTGTGGGCAAACCCAGAAATTTTCCAATTAGATCCTGAAAGCCTAGAATCGGCTTATATTGCTGGTGTACCACCCGATTACTTTAGTGCTACGGGTCAATTGTGGGGTAATCCCGTTTACGATTGGGATAAATTAAAGGAAACTAAATATGCTTGGTGGATCGAACGTTTCCGTGCCACATTACAATATGTAGATATTGTTCGGATCGATCATTTCCGGGGATTTGAAGCTTATTGGCGTGTACCTGCTGGCGAAGAAACCGCAATTAATGGTGAATGGGTGCTAGCTCCTGGTGCAGAATTTTTTGAAACCTTAGGTAATAGTTTGGGTAGTTTACCAGTCATGGCGGAAGATTTGGGGATTATTACTCCCGAGGTCGAAGAACTGCGCGATCACTTTGATTTTCCAGGAATGCGTATTCTACAGTTTGCTTTTGGTGGCGATGCTGATAATCCTTATTTACCCCATAATTACATTCCCAACTGTGTAGTTTATCCCGGTACCCACGATAACGATACAGCCATTGGTTGGTGGCAAACAACTGGCGATGCAGAAAAACAGCATGTAGCAAAGTACTTGGGTTATAATTCCCCAGAAGAAGTTAAAGAAATCAACTGGGTATTTATTCGTATGGCTTTAGCTTCTGTGGGAGATTTAGCTGTTTTACCGTTACAGGATATTTTAGGTTTAGATAATTCGGCGCGGATGAACGACCCTAGTGTTATTCCTGGTAACTGGCGTTGGCGTTATAGTAGTTCTGATTTGTTAACTTCTGAGTTGAGTCAACGGTTGTTGGAAATGACTCAACTTTATAAGAGATAAGTTGAGACATCAATTTATTTTGTAAGAGCGCACATCAGTGCGCTTTGACCAAATAAGTATGAATATTAAATAGACCTCTCCGGAAATTAAATATGTATAACCCAAAATCCTTGTAGAGACGTAGCAGAG
>JAAUYH010028267.1_pt1 | contig 17469 bp, 20 predicted proteins | sample 7278061 | NCBI WGS metagenome assembly JAAUYH01 (sample SAMN14350203, study PRJNA611818) | marine sediment metagenome | isolation source: surface marine sediment (0.6m) | place: French Polynesia: Moorea | collected 2018-08 | reverse complement strand
CTATTTCAGGTTAATTTGAACAAGGATTAAATAACTCCATTGCTTGACCAGAAAAAGTTATACTTCTCAATTGATATTTATAAATGGGAAACTTATTACCACGCAACTCCTTACCTGTTCCTAATAGGATTATTTCATCCGCACAGCGACTACTTCGATTTCTACTAACCAACCAGGATTAACTAATCCCGCAACTTGCATGGCAGAACGAGCAGGTAAATTGGGCTGTTCTTCAGTACCAAAAAACTGGGTGTAGCCTTCCATAAATCCAGCGAAGTCCATATTGCCATCGTTGTTAGGATCTCCTACCAAAAACACTTGCATTTTAACTACATCACCCATAGTTAGATTCGCATCAGTTAATATTGCTTGAATACGTTCTAAAACTCCTACAGTCTGAGTTTTTGTATCTCCGAATGCTTCGATCGAAGTTCTTGGTGCATCTGTATTTACCACAGGTGGTACTTGCCCACTAACATAGACCAACTGAGCATTAGCTGGCAACTCTACCGCACGAGCAATAGGAAAATCAGAATTAGGGATAGGATAGCGAATTACTTCTTGTGCCGATAATGGGTGAGGTCTGGTCAAGATTAGCGCGATCGCCAATCCGATCAAAACCAATGGTATCCAGACTATTTTCTTCCCTTTCTCGATCATCTCACTCACTTTTCACTCCTCATTAATCGAAATACAAACAAGAATGATACAAATCGCTACTGATTACTGATTACTGATTACCTATCTCAACCATCAAGAATTTTTAGTAGACATTAAAGTAATTAAGCTCTCATTGCTTGCAATTGAACCGATATTCCCCTCACCGCATCATGAGCAGAGAGAATTGCCCCTTCCTGCCATCCCGTTAAGTAACTCATATGTTCTCCAGCAAAATAAATAGATTCATCTGGTTTAAGTAGAGTTTTGTAGGCTGTTGCTCTTGCTTCTTCTGACCACTCCATCCAGCCACCAAGACTATAAGGAATCTTACCCCACGCCACACTCACTCCCGTGTCTAGATTTAGTTCACTATCATAATTGGGGTGAATTGCTTTACCATCTTCCACCGCTTTTTGTAATCGTTCTTTAATAGGCATGGCAGCAATACGATCGCCTATTTCATTATTCCATATATAAGCTCCAATAACGATACCCGTTGGTTGATGAAAACCAGCAGCAGGATACCAAATTTGTGTGATGTCTCTTGTTGTCCAAGAAATACCACCGTAGATTTGATAATCTTCTTCCCAAAAACGACGTTTAGCTTGAAACCCATGTTTGACAGCATTTATATAAGATTTTGCCCCTACAGCGATCGCTTCTTGGTATTCTGGAGCAAAGTTTGTATCAAGGGTATGAAGAACTGACAATGGAAAGGTACAAATCGCAAAATTAGCATCAAGTAATGCTTCATTACCTGATGTTTTATCTACAGACACTATACGAACACCAAAATCAGTCTTGCGAATTTGCTTTACTTCTGCATTGTAAGTAATAAGATTGCCCACTTTTTGCTCAAACGCTTTAGCAATTCTATCCATACCCCCAATAGGTTCTAGCATAGTTGCCGATTGGTTGTATTCTTCACTAAAATTCATCTTTAACTCCCAGAAATCTGATTGCAATAGCTGCGATAAATTAATAGGAGCGTAAGTTTTACCAGACTTTAAGCCAGAACCAGGGTCTTCTGTATAGCCAGCACGACTTGAACCAGTATAGAGTAGATCGCCATTGAGCCGACCAAAGCTTTTGAGCATGCCGAGAATGCGCTCTTTATCTTCTGCGGAAACCTCTTGTTCTAAAGCATTTTGGCTAATGGCTTTGGCTAGTAGTTCTGTAAGATAACCCCGACTGTCATTGACAACGCGACGATTGAGTACTGGTTTACCATCAAAGGCATTATCGTCTTGTAAGTAACAGGCTCGGTTTTCATTGACAATGACCTGAAGTGGCACACCAAACTCTTTACAATAGCTTAATACAGTTTGATGATGATGAGGAATACGGGCTGCACCAGGATTCAGATACAAATAATCTGCAGATGCAAAATTGCATGATTGCTCACTATCTAACTCCCGAATTGTATCCCCACCGCGAATTGTCCAACATCTTCCCCCAGCGCGATCGCGAGCTTCGAGAATAGTACACTCATAGCCTACTTTGGACAATTCATAAGCTGCTGTCATCCCTGCAAGCCCTGCACCTAGAATAGCAACTTTTACGCCTTCTCCAGATCCCACAGGCAAGTCAGGACGTTCTGTTCCAGTAGCAGTAGAATGAATTAATCCCATCGCTTTCATGGTTGTCAGTACTGCTGCTGTGCCACCTGCTCTCCCCACTAACCTTAGCAATGTACGCCTATTCATGATTTCCAATGTTGATGCCAATAGTAGCGACAGAATAGCAGATACTATTAGTAGTTCTTGTTATTTTGAACACAAAATTTAGTTACTACTAACAACTTTTTCCTAAAATAGATTTAGATGAAATTTATCGGCATTGACTTAGGATGGCAATCAGGGGCGAGTGGTTTATGTTGTCTAGATTGGCACAATAACTGTTTAGAAATAATCGACTTAACTACCAAACTAGAAATAGAGTCAATTTTGACTTGGATCGATCGCCTTGTCCCCAAAACAGAATCAGCCTTAATTGCTGTAGATGCACCAACACTTATTCCTAATCAAACAGGAATGAGACTACCAGATAAATTAACTCATAAATACTTTGGTCGCTATCATGCAGGATGTTATCCAGCTAATTTAACTCGTCCTTTTGCTCAACGGACTGTCAATTTTGGTTTGAGTTTAGAACAAAGAGGTTTTGTTCATGCACCCAAGATTAAACCACAGCAACCAGGAAGATATCAAATTGAAGTTTTTCCTCATCCAGCTACCATAAATTTATTCGGTTTAGAGCAAATACTCAAATATAAAAAGGGAAGATTAGACAATCGCGCTACAGAATTAAGTAAACTAAATAACTATATTGTTACTATTCTACCTATCTTAATTCCTACTTTATCCCTAGATAGTTTGCCAACTGTTCCTACTATTCCCCCTAAAATAACAGGGAAAGAACTTAAAACTATTGAAGACCAATTAGATAGTCTCTTATGTGCTTATGTTGCTGCTCATTGGTGGTATTGGGGAGAAAAACGTAACTTAGTATTAGGAGATATTAACAGAGGATATATCATTGTTCCTGCATCGCAAGAACCCGAAAACATGGCACAATGAGATACGTTTCTAAAAAAATAGTTAACAGTAACTAATAATAATCTTAGCTTGTAAATTACCTATGACTGCAACACTCCAAGCTCCTACCAAAACCCGTCGTGTAGTATTTCCCTTTACTGCTATTGTGGGACAAGAAGAGATGAAACTCTCTCTTTTACTTAACGTAATCGATCCCAAAATTGGTGGGGTAATGATTATGGGCGATCGCGGTACAGGTAAATCTACTACTATTCGTGCTTTAGCGGATTTACTCCCAGAAATTGAAGTAGTAGCCAACGATCCTTTTAACAGCGATCCTCAAGACGCAGATTTAATGAGTGAGGAAATTAAACAAAAACTTGAGCAAAAACTACCTATAGATATTGTCAAGCAAAAAGTCCAAATGGTTGACTTACCTTTAGGTGCAACGGAAGATAGGGTCTGCGGTACGATCGATATTGAAAAGGCACTTTCTGAAGGGGTTAAAGCCTTTGAACCTGGACTTTTAGCTAAAGCTAATCGAGGTATTCTCTATGTAGATGAAGTTAACCTCCTTGACGATCACTTAGTAGATGTTCTCCTCGATTCTGCTGCTAGTGGTTGGAATACTGTAGAAAGGGAAGGTATTTCTATTCGTCACCCTGCCAGATTTGTGTTGGTAGGCTCAGGAAACCCCGAGGAAGGAGAATTACGCCCTCAATTACTCGATCGCTTTGGTATGCACGCAGAAATCCATACAGTCAAAGAACCAAATTTGAGAGTAAAAATTGTCGAACAAAGAGCAGAATTTGACGCGAATCCGCCCGAATTTTCGGATAAATATCAACAGGAGCAAGAAGAAATCCAAAATAAACTTGTTCAAGCTCAAAAACTACTTCCTCAAGTAAATATGGATTACGATTTGCGGGTAAAAATCTCTGAGGTTTGTTCTGAATTAGATGTAGATGGTTTACGAGGAGATATTGTTACTAATCGTGCAGCTAAAGCCTTAGCAGCTTTTGAAGGTAGAACAGAAGTAACGGTAGACGATATTCGCCGAGTCATTGTTCTTTGTTTGCGTCATAGATTACGGAAAGACCCCCTAGAATCAATTGATTCTGGTTATAAAGTAGATAAGTCTGTTGCGCGTATTTTTGGTTTAGAAATAGAGGAATAGATAAATCTGTAAACTTGATTGGCGATGATGGAAGCGATTATAAAGGACCAAAAAGAACCGATCATTGAACTAAAAGGAGTCTCGAAATCCTTTGGTAAGAATGTGATTCTCGATCGCGTTGATTTGACTATTTATCCAGGAGAAGCCCTAGTCATTATTGGCCCTTCAGGAACAGGAAAATCAACTATCCTACGTATTATTGCAGGATTATTACCTGCTGATGAAGGAGAAATCTATATCAAAGGACACAAACGCAAGGGGTTAATTGAAGATGGAGAAGATCTTTTAGGGATTAGCATGGTATTTCAGCAGGCAGCTTTATTTGATTCTTTGACGGTAGAGGAAAATGTCGGTTTTTCTCTCTATCAGCATTCCCATCTCTCCTCCCACAAAATTCACGAAATAGTAGAAGAAAAGCTAGAAATGGTGGGATTAAAAGATACAGGCTCTCTTTATCCCTCAGAATTATCAGGAGGTATGCGTAAACGAGTTAGTTTTGCTCGTGCTGTTATGTCTAACCCTGAAGAGCCTCAAAATAATCCTGAAGTTATTCTGTATGATGAACCTACCGCCGGACTCGATCCCATTGCTTCAACCGTAATTGAAGATTTGGTTCGTCAACTACAATGTACCGATCGCGGATGTGGTACTTATGTGATGGTTAGCCACCAAAACAGTACTATACGCCGTACTGCTGATCGCGTTATTTTTCTCTACGGAGGTAAAATTCAATGGTCAGGCAGTATAGAAGAAATAGATACCACAGATAATCCTCTGGTTAGACAGTTTTTTAGTGCTAGTACCAAAGGACCCATTCGTGTAATTGAGTAAACTAAAATTGGATTAGGAGGAAAAAAATGTTGCGATCGCGAACAATTCGAGAAGGTTCAGTGGGATTACTTGCTTTATTAGGCATAGCTTTATTTGGTAGTGCTGTCTTATGGTTGCGAGGAATTAATTTTCGCGATCAAAGTTACGAAATTATTGGCGAATTTCCTAATGTCAATGGCATTCAAGTAGGCGACTCCGTTCGCTATCGAGGACTTAAGGTAGGTAGAATTGTAGAAATCCAACCAGCTAGCAATGGGGTGGATGTGATTATGGAGATTTTTTCTGATGATTTATTGATTCCCAAAGAAGCAAGTCTACAAGCAAGTAGTTCTGGTTTAATTGGCGAAACTTTTATTGATATTCTTCCTCAAACCGAATTAGCCAATCAAGCATCAAATATGAATCCTCTTAGCCGAGACTGCGATCCTGAGACAATTATCTGTAATAGCGACCGCCTCCAGGGACAACCAGGTATTACTCTAGACGATCTACTTCCTCTCACATTTCGGATGGCTAATCTTTATAGCGATCCGCGCTTTTTTGAAAACATTGATGCTGCGGTCAGAAACACATCTTTAGCTGCGGAAGAAATCACCGAATTAGGGCAAGAACTGTCACAAGTTCTAGGAAGTGTGGAACAAGAATTAACAACTTTTTCTTCTGCAGCAGAATCAATTACTAATCTAGCTAATAATTCTTCTGGTCAAATTGTTGCCACAGCAGAAAAATATCAAGTTACAGCTGACCAACTTAACCAACTGACTGCTAATTTAAATACATTACTAGAAAAAAATCAAGATAATTTAGTAGCAACTTTAGATAGTATTAAAAACACTAGCGATCGCCTGAACAGTTTAACTATTCAATTAGATAGTAGCCTTGCTTCAACTGATACCCAAAAATTAGCCAAAGACTTAGAAACTTTAACAGCTAATGCTGCTGATGCCTCAGCTAATTTAAAAGATATTTCCACTGCTTTTAATAATCCTAACAATCTAGTAATGTTGCAACAAACTCTAGATTCAGCTAGGGCTACTTTTGCTAATACTCAGAAAATTACTGCAGATTTAGACGAAATTACCGGCGATCCTGAATTTCGTAATAGTGTACGCGATTTAGTGGAAGGATTGAGTAGTTTAGTATCATCTACTCAAGAGTTAGAGAAACAGATTGAAACTACTCAATTTGTTAAAACTAATCAACAAGTGCCTAAACAAAACTAATTACACACTGGATTTCTTCTTTTCCCTTCTTACGAAGTTTACTCAACGGGGGGAACCCCCCTCTCACAAGGGTAGACTTTTTACATTTAAGCCTGAAATCAAGACAAGGGAGACAAGGAGGACAAGGAAGACAAGGAGGAAATGCTGATTTTTTCGTTCAGATTATAGTAAAAACTCACCTCTTTGTTAAAAACCTACCCTTGAGAGCCTCCCCGCGCACCACTTGAAGGAACGGCACGAACCCTTTAGGGGTTTTCACCGCTTTTCTCTTTTCCCCACCTCAACCAAGAATTAATTTTGCACGACTACTTATTACTTAGTATAAACAGAACTACTCCATCCAGTACTAGATTCAGATACGTTTTGAAAGCCACTGTCACGAATTGCTTCTGCTATATCCAAATCACCTTGATGACTTAATTGAACTAAAGCTGGCTTGATTAATTTAACTAGTTTTTCCCAAGAAAATTCTTGATGAGGTAAAAAATCAATTAGTTCTTGTAAAGCTTTTTGAGCTTCTTGAGATTCATTACTTTTTTCAGAAACTAAAGGAGTAGAACTACGTAATAAATCTTTTTGTACCGCAGCAAAAGCTTGACGAACAGTCCTGGTAATCTTAGCACTATGCTCTGTTCTTCCTTTTAACTTTTGCTTATTGAAACCTTCATGACAAGAGGCATATAAAGGAGGTAAACGATTAAGAGCATGGGTAGCTACTTCTACCTGATTTAAATATTGTTTAATATTATCAGGATAGCGATTAATTTGACGTTCTATTTCTTCCGCTACTAATACTTCCATAATATTTCTGTTTATTTGTTCATTTTTTGTCTTCATTTTATGCTCCTAATACTTTTGTAAATGAATTTTATTTACTAATAAAAATTAATTTAGTTTTTAATATTACTCTTTAGGTATAACTCGACCTCCAAGAGATTACTAGGTATTAATTCAGAAAATAGCCATAATTAATTGAAATTTTAAATAACTATTCTCAAATCAAACTTTGCTTCATCAAAACAACAAATTGAGGTTGTGAAAATGACTAGAATTATTTAAGGAGTTTAGGAGTTCAGAAAAAAGCTAATCCCCAATCACTATAAGATAAAGAACGAACTGATGAGATATTAATTATTGATTTATCGGGAGAAAAACTGATGCGGTTATCTCAAATGCTATTTGTTACTCTGCGGGAAGATCCAGCAGAGGCAGAAATTCCTAGCCACAAATTACTTCTGCGGGCAGGTTACATTCGACGTATAGGTAGTGGTATTTATACTTATTTACCATTGATGTGGCGGGTACTCAAGAAAGTATCTCAGATTGTACGCGAAGAAATGGATGCTACCTTAGCCCAAGAATGTTTATTACCTCAACTGCAACCTGCGGAGTTATGGCAAGAATCTGGTCGTTGGGATACCTATACTAAAGCAGAAGGGATTATGTTTTCCCTCATCGATCGCGCAGAGCGACAATTGGGTTTAGGTCCTACCCATGAAGAGGTAATCACTACGATCGCTAAAGACATGATTCGTTCTTATCGTCAGCTTCCTCTTAATCTATATCAAATTCAAACTAAATTTCGTGATGAGATTCGTCCTCGTTTTGGTCTAATGCGGGGTAGAGAATTTATTATGAAAGATGCTTATTCTTTCCATACCGATGAGGCGAGTTTAAAACAGACCTATCAAGATATGGATCGCGCCTATCGTAACATTCTAACTCGTTGTGGCTTAGCTTTTCGTCCAGTGGAGGCAGATTCTGGGGCGATCGGTGGTTCTGGTTCGCAAGAGTTTATGGTATTAGCGGATGCGGGAGAAGACGAGATTCTCTACACCGAAGATGGCAAATATGCAGCTAATGTAGAAAAAGCAGATTCTCTACCTGCGGATTTGGAAACCTCGCCTTTTACTGGTTACGAAAAATTAGAGACTCCTGATACAGAAACTATCGAGAAGCTGTGTAAATTCTTAAAATGCTCTCCTACCAACATAGTTAAAAACGTTCTTTATGAAACAGTTTACGACAATGGCATGACTGTTTTAGTCTTAGTGAGCATCAGAGGCGATCGCGATGTGAATGAAGTTAAACTACAAAATGAATTGGTCAAACTTGCTCCTCAATACAATGCTCAGACAATTATTGCTCTGACAGTACCCGATGCCACTAGTCAGCAAAAATGGGCAGCTAAACCTTTACCTCTAGGTTATATTGCCCCTAATTTAGACGATGACTATATTGCCCACAGCAAAAATGTTGCACCTAAGTTTATCCGCATAGCAGATAAAACTATAGTAGAGTTAACTAACTTTGTTACAGGTTCTAACGAGTCAGGCTATCACGTAGTCGGAGCAAATTGGGACAAAGAATTTATCTTACCTAAATTAATTGTCGATGTTCGTACTGCCCAAACAGGCGATCGATCTCTCCACGATCCTAAGCAAATTTTACAGAGTGCTAGGGGTATAGAAGCAGGACATATTTTTCAGTTAGGGACAAAATATTCCCAGGCAATGGGCGCAACTTATACTGATGAAGCTGGCAAAGAACAGCCTTTGTGGATGGGTTGTTATGGCATTGGCGTATCTAGGTTGGCACAAGCAGCAGTAGAACAATCCTATGACAAAAATGGGATTATTTGGTCTGTAGCGATCGCTCCTTATCAAGTAATTGTGGTTATTCCCAATACTTCTAGTCAAGAACAAGTAACAGCAGCAGAAAAACTCTATCAAGACTTAAATCAAGCAGGCATAGAAACCCTCTTAGATGATCGCGATGGTAGAGCAGGAATGAAATTTAAAGATGCTGATTTAATTGGAATTCCCTACCGTATTGTTACAGGTCGATCGCTTGCTCAAGGTAAAGTAGAAGTAGTTACAAGGGCATCTGGTGAATCTCAAGAACTTCCTATCGATGCAGTTGTTTCTACTGTGCAACAGTGGATTAGGGAAGAAATAGGCAATTAACTAGTTAATTGAGTGATTCCGCGCAACTTTGTTGTGCGGATTTAGGCAATAAGATCTGGCAGTTTGGTATTATTTCCAGGTGACTCCCTACTAACTACAGCGGTTCTCAGTTTAGTGAGATACATTTTACTTCTGCCTTTTGCCTTCTGCCTCTCTTGGTGCGCATTCCCTTGCGTCTTGCGCCGACGCGGGGTCGCACCGCTTCTGCCTTAAAACGAACAGCTTTGTACCTCAGCGATTTGAGAACCGCTATACTTATTACTCCCTGCTCACCTTTTCTCCCTTAGTTCCATGACTAGGACAGGGAGGAGCAGAAATAGAACGATCTAACCAGCCAGTAGCTTGATTAAGACGAATTAAAGCTTCTTGGGGCTGTTTTTTCAATAAAAAGACTAGGGCAGAAGCTAGTTGTTGCCCTGCTTGTGCTTGCCGATTAGCCTTGAGACGATGCCAATCAGAGTGAGAGATGGCTAAACGTTCGGCTAAAGCTTGGGCTAACTCGATGGTACTGACTTCTTTTAGCAAATCTTGGTTCTTTAATTTAGTAGTTTCAGTCATGATGAGTTACTATTGAGTAGTTCTATTTCTTTGACTATATCTCAAGTTATGTCTGCTCAAAACTCAGGGTTTACTCAAGATGATAACCAAGAACTAGAACAAATACTAACAGATTTAGAGCGATCTCTATTAGAACTACAAGAACGTCATGCTCAGGTCAAACAAGATTATCAAAAACGGATAGAATTAGAGCAGCAAAAAGAAACATTAAAACAACAGCAGGAAGATAATCAAGCCAGAGAACCGATCAAAACTCAATTACGATACATACAACAAGAATTAGACAATTTGGAAATTAATCTAGAAAGCCGTTTGCTTAATTGGCAACCATTCTGGCAAGCAGTAAGGATGGGAGGTTTAGGGGTAATTATTGGTTGGTTACTTAAATCTTGGGCAGGGTAAACTACTAAATAACTTAAAGTAAATTAATTAAACTTTAGATAGAATACTTTAACTATTGCAGTTTTTATTAGAAAACCATTATTAGGAGGTTAGGGGATCGCTTTCCCCTATTCCTTTTTACCTTAATTGCTTTGGCAACACTCCCTTAGCTTTCGCTATCAATTTCAGTAATAATTGCGGTTGCTTGTTCACAAAGAGCTTGATGAGCATTACCATTAGTTGCCATAATGCAGCCCCATTTTTTCACATCTCCCTGATTGTAATAAACAGGCTTACCATCTGCATAAGAAAACTCACCCCCAGCTTCCGTTAAGATTAATTCTGGTGCAGCGAAATCCCAATCTTTAGCAGCAGACTTACCAGAGAGAGATATATAGATATCAGATTCTTGTTCGAGGATAGTAGAGATTTTACCGCCTACACTGCCCATATATTTTTTTCCTTTCAGGGGTAATCTGTCAATTAGCTTTTGAAAGCGTTCATCTCGGTGAGTACGACTAACAATCAGATACATTTCTTCGGGGATGTTACGTTCTGATACTTTTATTTGCTTAACTTGTCCATCACGAGTTTCAACAAATGTACCGTTACCTTTAGAGGCAAAATACAGTTTTCCTGCCTCAGGAATACCCACAACTGCAATTACAGGACGACCTTGGTATGCTAGAGCAATGTGTAAACCATATTCTCCAGTTTTATCAATAAAGTCTCTTGTCCCATCAAGAGGATCTATAATCCATACCCAATCTTTAACTATAGGTTCTGCTTTTTTGACATCAAAAGTTTCTTCAGACAGATAGCCAAACTCTTCTGTACCGAGTTTGGCTTGTAATTGTTCGAGGATATAGTGATTAGCAGCTAAATCTGCGCTGGTTACGGGGCCACCTTTCTTTTTTTCCTGAACATCTAATTCATCTTCCTTTTCTCCTCCAGAATAATAAGAGCTAAGGATATCCGCCGTACCCCAGGCTACAGAACGAGTTAGGTCAAGAATTTCTGCTAACTTTTCGGTTTGATCGATGTTCATGCACCATGTTCCTCTTGATTTTGTAAATTGTCCAACCGAAATTATGCCATTATTTCTGATTGGATGCACGTAGCTAAGATCTTCTAAGTTAAGATTGTCATCTTTCCCTTTATTCACTAAATAATCCTAGTAATGTTGCCAAAATTGCCCCAAAAATAAAACCTCCTGCGTGCGCCCAATAAGCAGAACCACTGCTACTTTCAGGTAAACCAAGAGATAATACACCCTTAAAAGCTTGATATACAAACCAAAAACCTAGGAAAAAAAAAGCAGGAAGTTTTTTGGTAACGAAAGGAAAGAGTATAATTTTAGCGTGAGGATATTTAAGGAGATAAGCTCCCATAACTCCAGCGATCGCGCCACTAGCCCCCACCGTAGGAATCATCGATTCCATTGCTACAACCCACTGAGTTAAAGCAGCTAGAATGCCACACACAAGATAAAAAACTAAAAACTTAAAGTGACCCAAACATTCTTCAATATTATTGCCAAAAATCCACAAAAACAGCATATTAAAGCCAATATGGATCAGTCCACTGTGGAAAAACTGTGAAGTAATCAGGGTATAGACTTCTGGGACAGATTGATTAGGTGGATTTCCTTGTAAGCTAGCCGTTAATTCTCCAGGAATTAGAGCATATAGTTCAAACAAATAATTCGATCTTTCTCCCAATGAAAGCTCATAGAAAAAAAGAATAATATTAATTGCGATCAATGCATAGACTATAAAAGGAGTTATATTAACTGGGTTTTTATTCCGAAAAGGAACCATAAGCTATGTGGTTGTAATTAAAGAGGAAATGTAGTCAGTAAGACTTACAAACGAGACAACAAAAAATCAGGGTGATTTCCTCATTGTAGATATATAGGAGGTAAGGTTATAGATAAGAACAATGAATTGTATGAATCATTCGTCATTAGTTATTTAGTTATAGAGAACAAAAGACTAATGACAAACGACTAAAAATAATAGATAAAAACTCTTACAGCAATCCTCGATAACGAATAAAAATTAAAATAGCTGCCCACGATCCTAGAGCGACTTTTATTGCTACTAGAATATTAAGTAGGGGAATAACCCCACCACTGAAAAGAGAGCCTAACTCTCCGTAAGGTAATTCTATTCCTGCCAGAGTTATAGCTGATAAGACCAGAAAAATAAGTACTGAAATTTTCTCCCATGTAGCAGCGCGCCAGTGTTTGTAGACTCCCTCCATCAACTGAGATGATGAGGTAATAGCAATCAAACCGATCGCTGTTCCTCCAGCTACTCCAGCAGCAAAACCACCCCCTGGACTGAGATGTCCGCGAATTGCTAGTTCAATACTTACTAGAGCAGTAATAGTTGCTCCTAAACGAGCCAAAACGATCGATGATTGATCGCTAAATTGATAGATTTGGTTAGAGGGCTTTTCATTAGCTAACAGATAACGTGCGCCCATAATCGCGATCGTAAACACTATTACTTCAAAGATAGTATCATATAGTCGATTTCTAAACAGAATACCGGAAACTGCATTGGGTACGCCACTATCTTGTACTACTGATTGAACAATGGATAGATCTGATCCATCTGCTGCTGGATTAGGGATAAGCAGCATTTTGATAAACAGAGCTATCCCTATAGCAATATAGACTCTTTTCATTAGTGCTTCTCCTCTGGCTTTGTTTCACTGAAATAAGTCAACATTGTTTTTGATGATGACAGTTCATTTTTCATGATGTTATAGAGGCGTTTAACTCTGGTCTTAGTTTGATAGGGTTGAGTTTCAGTTTCGTCTAGGTTATCTGGTTCAAGAGAGGAGCTACGAACACAGGTAGTATGAATCTCTCGATCTATTAACGCTTGGTCTAATTCTTTTATATCCTGATAAAAAATTAATTCGATCCGCATATAGTAATTCTGAAAAACTTTGCGTAAATCAGTTATCAGTTGACCAAAAAGATTGTGGACTCTGTCGTCTTTGAGAATATTCTCATCTATTTCCTGCAACTCTTCTGTAAGGACACCAACCCGCATCACCATAGATGAACGTACTGCTATTGCGTAGAGGGTAATTGCCAGCATAGTACCGACTAACGCCTCAGTTAATGCTACATCGGCTGCTCCCCAGATTGCATATATCATTGCTGCTATCGCGCCGAGTATTCCACGTATTACCAAGGCATGATAAGGATTGACTTGAAATAATACCATGCACGCAGCTAATGGTAACAGAACAGAGATAATGTAGATATAGCTATCAGTCATGATCACCTCTAGTACTAGAACAATAAGCTAAGACATACCCCAACATGGTGTTCCAAATCGCCAAAGAAATAATAGCGAGAATAAGCAGTGGCCATTCCGAGGGGATCTTCAGAAGTAGCCCAAAGACGATCGCCATAGAGCCCAAAGTATCTGCTACCGAAAGACTATGAAGTTTAAATAATACCGAGCGATTTTTTGTGAGGTGAGAAGTTCCCCAAAACCAGAAAAAGATTCCTATCCCTATGCAGACATAACTTAATATATCCACTATATATTGATATTGTTCCATCACGCGTTCCTCATTCGTTTCATAATATGTGCCATTAACATAAATCCAGCATTACCAACACTGAGAATAATTACAGCGACGACACCAATCATCCAATCATCTCGCAAGACAGATACGATGAAAATCATCATTGTCGTTTTACTTGAAATACTTGACAATGCCAACATCTTTTGCCAAACATTGTTATCTTTGCATACTTCAACAATGGGTATAAGCAAAGCTAAAATCATGGCAATCAGGATGACGTTCATGAATATTATGTTCATGATTTTTTCCTCCGTTGAACATGGTGTACTTCATATTGTCCTTTTTCGTGATATTTCAACACAATTGTCTTTGGGGTGAAAGTAATCACAAATATGTCTAGAAATATCAGTCCTGGGGTTCGGTTTGGTCTAACCTGTTCCATAATTATTGCTTCGTAATTATGAGGACGGATGATTATTTCCAATGCCTCCATATATGCTTGAGGAATTGCTATGAGCGTCTCACTCAAAGCCTTTAACCAATCTTTTAATGCTCCTTTATTTTTATAGCTTTGTGGTAGGATCAACGCCACAAAAATACCAATTAGGATGTTGGCTAGACTTAAATCTGCCGTGAGTAGAAACCAGATCCCTAAGCGCAAGATTAAATTTAAATAGCCCACCATTGCATTACCATCCAGAAGAGTGACATCAACATCAAAGTCATAACACCGATTAGATGTTCAAATTCCTCCATTACACGAGGAAGTTTAATTGCTAATCGTTTAAAAATTAAATTGTATGCTAGCCAGCCAGCAGCAATAGTTATCAGAGGTTTGGTTGTATTCTCTATGGTATATGCTTGATAATACAAAACATTTGCCGTAATCAAACCGCCGAGCAAAAGTACCATAGCTCGCCAAAAACCAGGCTTTACATCTGTCTTTCCACCATGGGGTAAAAATATAAATTTGGCAAACGATATGGCTGTTCCTAACGCAGCAACGTTCATGGCAATAACTTGCCAGTCTAAGAGGTTTTTGGTAGTCAAGATCTTTGCCCCATAGCCAGCTAAGAGAGGAAAGCCAGAGATGGAGAAGCTAGCTATAGCTGCTGCAATCCAAACCGCAGTATTGATCGGGTGATAATTCAGTTCTTTGAAACTTCGACTGGGTAAAGAACCCGCAATCAGGAATAAGGCTGATTTAACTAAACCATGAGTAAGAGCATAAAATCCGCCTACAAGTGGTGCAGCTAAGATAAAGCCTAACTGGGAAATAGTATGAAATGCCAGCATTCGCTTGGTATCTTTTTCAAAGACAGCAAAAAATACTCCCAGAAGAGCTGTTCCTACCCCAAACATCCTCACAATAGGATCGAGTTCCTCCATCATTAGCGCACAACGCATTAGAGGAAAGACCCCAGCTTTAACTACTGCGCCCGAAAGCATTGCAGATACAGGAGACTGAGATTCAGAGTGGGTCAGAGGTAGCCATAACCCTGATACAAAAATACCTCCTTTAGTCAATAGTCCGAGAAAAATAAAAGCAATAGCCTCTGGTGGTGCATTAGTTAAACCGGCAAAACTAAATGAATAGTTTGCTTGATACACCAGTGCTGTACCAACCAGATAGAACAGCATAGTGGTGTTGCTAATAAATAGATAGCGCAAGCCTACCCAAATTGAGCGTTCAGTACGCGGATAAGTAATTAACAGGAATGAAGCAATACTAATTACTTCTAAGGCTACATACAAACTAATAAAATCTGCACAGACAAAAGCAGCATTGACACTGCCATGCAAAATAATAAGTTGAGTATAAAAGAAAGCGGATTTATCACTGTCCTGACAGTAGAGAATGACCGCGATCATTACCAGTGCATTAGTTAATATAAAGTAGGCACTAAATTCATCAACCATTAAGGTGACACCAAAATTATCGAGTAATTCCAGTGTTATTGGTGATTGGTCTAAAAAGATCTTAAACGCATATCCTGTCGAAACTACGGCGACCAACAAGGCGAAAAAGCGAGCTACTTTGGGGAGTAGATAAGCACTAAACCCCATAAAAAACGGTAATATAATACAAGCGATTGTAATATGATTCATGGCGTATTGTTCTTCTCGACTTTGTGATGTTCCAGGGTAGGATTATTCTGTGACAACTTCATTACGCCTACTAACATGAGGGCTTGAATAGAAAAGCCAATTACAATTGCCGTTAATATGACTGCTTGGGGAACAGGATCGGCATAAGCTACGTCTTTAGTATCATCAATAATTGGGGTGAAAAGACCATTTAATGATGCAATCAGTACGTAATAAGAGATGACTCCTGTACTCATGACATCCATAGAGATAATTTTCATAAATAGATTTTTTTTGGCAATAATGCCAAAAAATCCACACATGATTGTGGCAAATACACAAGCTTCTAGCATTGAGATTAATTATTGAAACTGCAATCAAAATAGAGTTTCGACTAAGCGAAACTTTCAAGAAAGTTAATGAATTGCTTGGAGACTACATTCTGTAGCGACTAAAATCAATAATGTGTTTGTATGACACACTGCCCTAGAAGACCAATTGCTCAGGTACTAGGTACTTCCTTAACAGCATGGAAACATCAAGGTTTCAATAACCCATCACTAATCCTTAATCTTTATACACGCCTTATATATACGCTATCATGGCGAGACATCTAAAATATATGAAAAACTGATTAACCTAATTTAACACTTGTAGGAAAACCTTACTGCGATCGCTACCATATTTTGAGTAGGTCTTTCTGCTTTTAGACCTAATTCTCTCAGGTATTTCTCAGTGTGTTCGCTAATACCTGCCAAAAAAGATAACGCGATTCTCACAGGAATCGTATTGATAATTGACATGGTGACAATCTCTCCTCTTTCTGCTTTTTTAACGCCGACCAAGAACATTTTTAATCTAAAGAAAATAGGATGCAGTATGCCATTAGACTAAACAGGCTAAAAACCTTGTTGATATGAGTATATCGACTTTAATCTATTCTTGGCAAGGTTTAATTGACTTTAATCTATATGTTAAAACTGCCCATCTCTTAGATGTCATATGTTGTTTAGATTAAACGACTTAAAAACCTTACTGGTATGAGTATATCGACTTTAGTCTATTCATTGCAAGTTTTAATTGATTTTAATCTATGATATCAAAGCTAACCGTTCTAAAAACGATTGCCTCTGGTCTTGTAGAGAGTCTACCAATTAGGAGTTAATTATAAGTCAAGACATTTAAAGATATTTTAGTAATTGCCTTGTTGCTTGTCAGATAAGCGATCGCGCCAAGCAAGACAGCAAAGTCAATTGTATAGACAAAAAATACATTTGTAATTCTCGACAAAGAAAATACTTAATAGAAGTTACAAAAAGGCTATATATTCTTTGTTTTACCGAAATTTATCCCAATGTTTGATGATCTGTTCGACGATCGCCTCAGGAGATAGAGATACATTAACTACTAAATCTGCTTGTGGTTCTTCTAAGATTTGAAACTGACTACGCAACATCTCTACTTCCATAAAATGCGCTTGTCTTTGTTGAATT
>JAAUYH010059541.1_pt1 | contig 17473 bp, 17 predicted proteins | sample 7278061 | NCBI WGS metagenome assembly JAAUYH01 (sample SAMN14350203, study PRJNA611818) | marine sediment metagenome | isolation source: surface marine sediment (0.6m) | place: French Polynesia: Moorea | collected 2018-08 | reverse complement strand
TTAGGTTGCAGACCATAAGTTATTGTGTTTTCATAAAAATCAACCCTGCGCCTAACCCACCCTACGAGGTATAAATTTTTCTGATCACCATAACTACAGGAGAGCCATCTTGTTCTCTATTTTTTTGACTAATTTGTATTTGTTGATAGTTAATACCCAAGGTAACACCAAAACCTACTAATAATGTAGCAAAGGGTTGAGCTAAATTATTATTGGTAATCCATAAAAGCAATAGTTTTAAATAATAAGATATTAAAACAATAAGCAACCACATATTATCAAATAAAAATTGAGATTACAAAAAGATGATAGTCTAAACTCCAGTTACAATCAATCGAACAATAATCCTCTGAACTCAAGCAACTAGGCAATCTTTCTTATTTACTGTATAATCTCATTGCCTTTCATCTTATGTTTTCTTTTTCATGGATAACGCCTTATTAGTTCAACTCATTGGCATTAGCGGTTACATCATCTATATCACCACCTCAGCAGGAGTATATGGTATTTTTGCCCTCGGATTAAACTTACAATGGGGGTTTACCGGACTGATTAACTTCGGTGTGGTAGGGTTTATGACCTTGGGGGCTTATACTAGCGTATTATTGACCTTAACAGGGGTTCCCTTTGTCTTAGCTGTGTTGGCCGGGGCGATTTTAGCAGCGATTTTAGGGTTATTAATTGGACTATCTACCCTACGTCTTCGGGAAGATTATTTGGCTATTGTTACCATTGGTGTGTCAGAATTAGTCCGTTTATTTGCTTTAAATGAAGAATGGTTAACCAAAGGGGCTTTAGGATTAAGACAATATCCTTTACCATTGAATATTGAAGTCAATTTACCCATTAAATTATTATTAATTTCTATTTTAACTCTATTGGCCATTTATGCAGAATGGACATTGTATAAAAGTTTGGCTTCTCAGTGGAGACAGAATAAAGAAATACAAGGCAAAAGTTATCAACCCAGAAAACCATTGAGTTTAATTATTTGGGGAATTATTGCTACCGCTTTAATTTTATTAGTTTATGTAACAGGAACAACTGCCCTTTCCTTTTATACCTACAAAGCAGGGTTAATGGTGTTAGTTTTATCGGTTTTAGCGATTATTTATGCTAGTTTGGAGTTTTTGGTTCATTCCCCTTGGGGACGTATTTTAAAAGCCATTCGGGAGGATGAAGAAGTTCCTAGAGCATTGGGTAAAAATATTCTTTTATATAAGTTACAATCTTTTATGTTAGGCGGTGCGATCGCTGGTATTGCAGGAGCGTTCTTTGCTTGGCAATTAACCACCATTTACCCTGATAAATTTGAGCCTTTAATTACGTTTAATACTTGGATTATTGTTGTTTTAGGGGGGTCAGGAAGTAATGCGGGAACGGTGTTAGGGGCGATTATTTTTTGGGCTTATGATTCTTTAACTCGCTTTATCTTACCTCAATTGGGAATTTTAAGTCCTAGTCAAGCAGGGTATTTTAGAATTATGATTATTGGCTTAATTTTGATGATTTTAATGGTGTGGCGACCCCAAGGTATTCTCGGTAAAAAAGAAGAGTTAACTTTAGGTCGTTAATAATCTTTATTATAAAAGAGTGTTTGTTAAACGAACATTAAAACCCAGTTTTGTAGGGTGGGCAAATCAGAGATTTATCTAGACCACCCCTAAAATAAAAAACGTTGCCCACCCCACTGTCTTCATGAAAATCTTAAAGATTATTTAAAAAATTGTCTAGGGAGGTATGAGTTTGTATTAAAATATTTTTGAGCGTGAGAGGATTGAGTTCTTGTCTAGGATGAGGAATAGGAACAGTAATAGTATTTGTTTCCGTTTTTTTAAGAATATAATGATCCCCATTATGTCTATCTTTCTGAAATCCTAATTTCTGAAGGACTTTAATAGCTTTTCTACTCGAAATATTAGTTAAATAGGATGTAGGAATTGAGGGATAATTACTATCATTAGTTTCTGATTCATTAATGATCGTTTCATTTCCCTCTTTATAGGTTTCTAAAACAAATTCTAAATATTTATTTTTTTCGATTTCTGAGTTTAAATTTTCTCGAAGAGCTTTATTTTGTAGCATTAATGTTTCTTTTTCCTGTTCTATTTTTTGTGCTTCTTCAAAAGCATATTGTGATTCCAGTTTGATTAAATTGATCTGTCTTTCAAATTCTTTTTGTATGCTTTCTTCCCGTTGCTGAATAGATTGTTTATTAGACAATTGTAATTCTTGTAAATCGTTTATTTTTTCTTCGTTTTCTTGATTTTGAGTTGTTAAAATTTCAATTTTCTTTCTAAGAGATTGAATTTGTTTTTTATTTTCTTTTTCTAAGTTTTGTTGCTCTTCTAATTGTAGTAACAAACTATTTTTTTCTGCTTTAATTTCTTCTAACTCTTGAGACTTTTCTTGCCATACTTCTAAAATTAATATTTCTTGTTCATACTCTTTAATTATTGTTTGGAGATTTTGTATTTTTTGACTTTGATTATTTTCTAATGCTTCTAATTTTTTTCGTTCTTTTTCTCTTTCTTCAATTAGACGTGAATTTTGAGAAAGTTTATCTTTGAGATTATTTTGAAGAATGGTAATTTCTTTTTGTAATTGAATTTGCTGATTTTTTAATATTTCTTGATTTTGATCAGCAATTTTTCTTTTTTCTATTTCTTGTTTGACTAATTCTTTCTCTAAGGTTAATCTTTGGAATAATTGTTCTTTTTCTTTTAGGGTTAAAAGTCGGTAAGTTAAGAAAGATTCACTAAAACTCCAGACAAATAAGCCACCAATTATAAATAATAATATGGTTAAATTATAGATAGGAAACCGAGTATTTTTTTCCAAAGGATTTTGAAGCCATCGTAATAATTCTTGTGAGAAATTGTCTGAACTATCCTTAATATAATAAACTCGAGCAAGGAACAATTTTTTGTCAATTAAGTTTTGAGCATAATCCCATTCTATTTTCTGGTCAGAATAATAGCTTTTGGCTATTGATGACGAAGGATCTAAAAGTAAATGATGAGGAGACTTATTGAGGGTTTCAATGGATATATCTTTGAGCCAATCCCTTCTATTTTTTGAATTTTGATGAGAATAATAAGTGATTGTTTTGCTTTCTAAATCCGTAATGATTAATCCCTTTAACCCTTGATAATTAGGTGTTAAAATTTGGGCTATTTGCTCTTTATTATTATTAGTAATAGCATAAGATAGAGCTAAAGGAACTGTAGGAAATAACAAGTTAGAATCAAACCGTTGTGATGAGGAAACAGAATGATCATGATAAGTATAATAAGTTTGGCGAACCGCTAATATACCAAAAGCTAATAATAATAACTCAATAATAATTAATCGGCTAACAGTAACCGCAACTTGTCTATAAGATAATTGCTTTCTTAAGATAGAAAAGATCATTCTCTTAAGATTTAAGTATAAGCCTCCATCATAATAATTAAATTGACAAAAATTCAAGTTTTCTTTATATTATTTAACTTATGAAGTGGTTTTTTGAAGCCTATTTCTATTCCAGTAAAAATGGTAAAGTTGTAAATTATCTCCATAATAGCCTAAATAGGAGGATCATAGAGACTTAATGAATATGAAAATTGGCGATCGCATTCGTGTTATAGAATCTGTTATTGTTTATCATCATCCTAAGCATAAAAAAGAACCATTTGACCTCAAAGGGATGGAAGGGGAGATAATCGATATCGTTACCAACTGGCAAGGCCGGCCGGTCAGTGCTAACCTACCCATATTAGTCAAGTTCGAGAAACGATTTCGAGCGCATTTTCGTGACAATGAAGTAGAAGTCATTGAAACCGCTTAGAGATAGAGGGTTAAGGCGTTGAGATCCTTACCCTATCCTTCTTTAATCCGTATCTGTGAAGGTGAATCAGTATAGTCTAAAATATGAGAACTCAGCAACCCATAAATCCCTATTTTAAGAGACTTTCTGCGGTCATTCGTTTTGCCATCCCTATCGCTGTCTGTTTATGGTTAGTTTTAATGACAATTGTTCCTGGGTTGAATGCTTCCCCTGTGAAAGTGACCCTATTAATGCAGGCTCTAGAAGCTGCTCAATGGGAACCCTTTGTACAAGAATTTAACGAAAAACACCCCGATATTGAATTAGAAATTATTGAAGGTCCCAACGCAACTAACCAAGTCGAAGACTTATACACTTCCTCATTTTTATTAGGAAATTCCCCCTATGATCTCGTTTTCATGGATATTGTTTGGGTTCCTAAATTTGCAGCAGCAGGGTGGTTAAGAAGTTTATCTGAACGCATCTCAGACACCGAGTTATCTGCTTTTTTAGACGGGGACATTAATGGAGGACGCTATCAAGGAGAATTATATCGAATGCCGGTGCGATCGGATGGAGGAATGCTTTATTATCGGACTGATTTATTAGACAAGGGAGGGTATGACCCCCCTAACACTTTTCAAGAATTGTTAGATATTTCCCAAACCTTACAACAGCAAGACTCAGTAGAATGGGGTTATTTGTGGCAAGGGAAACAGTATGAAGGGCTACCGGCCATGTTTGTCGAAGTTTTAGCCGGTTACGGGGCGTTTTGGGTCAACCCAGACACTTTGGAAGTCGGTTTAGATAGTCCCCAAGCCATAGAAGCGGTGAAATTTTTGCAGAGTACCTTAGAAAAACAAGTGTCACCCCCAGGAATTACCACTTATGCTGAAGAAGAAGCCCGTCGTCTCTTTCAAAATGGGGACGCTGTGTTCATGCGTAACTGGCCCTATGCCTTTGCACTCTTATCCGCCGAAGATTCCCCTGTTAAGGGGAAATTTGCCATTAAACCTATGGTACACGCCCCTGACCAATCTAGCGGGGCTTGTTTAGGGGGTTGGGGCTTAGGTATTACCACCAGTAGTCAACACCCAGATGCAGCGTGGGAAGTGGCTCAATTTTTCAGTAGCGAAGACATCCAACGACGATTTATCCTAGCCACCGGGTATGTTCCCAGTCGTCGCGCCCTATTTAATGATCCTGAGATTTTGGCAAAATATCCCCATTATTCTGAATTATTGGCAGTGGTAGAAAGCGCAGCCCTACGCCCCCCCATTGCTCAGTATGCCCAAGCCTCCGATATTTTACAACGTTATCTCAGCGCAGCCATCACCGATCAAATGACTCCAGAACAAGCCATGAATAAGGCGGCCAATGAGACAAGACGGTTATTGGGGCAATAACTATGGTTAGGCGGCAGGAGGCAGGGGGAGTGTGGGGAGTGTGGGGAGTGTGGGGAGCAGGGGGAGCAGGGGGAGACTGGGAGAAATCATTGATATATATTCCCCCCGTCACCCCATCCCCCTATCCCCCATCGGGGAATTGTTACAGTTCTTTACTAATCTAGGTAACAAAGTAGAACTGAATGATACCATTCCCTAAAACACCTTTTTTTGAGGGAAATAAAAACATCATGGCAGAAGAGCTTAAAGGAAAGCTTCCCACATTCGGTGGTAGCACCGGCGGTTTACTCTCGAAAGCTGAACGCGAAGAAAAATACGCCATCACCTGGACCAGCAAAACAGAGCAAGTCTTTGAAATGCCTACAGGTGGGGCTGCCATTATGAATGAAGGAGAAAATCTCCTCTATTTAGCCCGCAAAGAACAATGTCTGGCTCTGGGAACCCAGTTACGGACTAAGTTCAAGCCCAAAATTCAAGATTACAAAATCTACCGCATCTATCCCAGTGGAGAAATTCAATATCTTCACCCTGCGGATGGTGTCTTTCCTGAAAAAGTTAACGAAGGTCGTGACTACAACGGCAAAATTGACAGAAAAATTGGGGATAACCCCGAACCAGTTACCATTAAATTTTCTGGTAACGCTCCCTACGACATTTAATCGTCTAGGAATTGGGGGTTAGGGTCAATAAAGGCATTATTTTTTAACCCTGATGACGATTCCCTAACCCTAACCGTTATCTAACAGTGGCCAGACACTAATGATCCGACATCAATGGCCAATTATCGGTACAATAAGCTGATAATCATTGATAATGTGATCATTAGTCACTGGCCACGGCTCATTTTTAGCTAAACTTATGATAATAGGGTCAAAAACTTAGCTTTTCAAAGCGAAAAGTTTTTATAACAAGGCATAAACCCTTGTTATAAAAACAACTTCTGACTTCTAACTTCTAACTTCTGACTTCGTTATGATGTTTCCCGACTTTGAACAGTTCTCCAAACTAGCGCAACAGGGTAATTTTGTTCCAGTTTATCAAGAATGGGTGGCGGATCTCGAAACCCCTGTTTCCTCCTGGTACAAAGTGTGTGGTGATCGTCCCTACAGTTTCTTACTGGAATCAGTAGAAGGAGGGGAAAATTTAGGCCGTTATAGCTTTTTAGGCTGCGATCCGGTTTGGGTTTTATCCACTCGGGGAAACATCACCACCCAAACCTATCGGAATGGGAAAGTCAAAACCTTTGAAGGCAACCCTTTTGAGATTTTGACGGACTGTTTAGGATCGATTGAACCGGTGACCTTACCCGAACTTCCCTCCGGTATCGGCGGTTTATTCGGGTTTTGGGGCTATGAATTAATTAATTGGATCGAGCCAAGGGTTCCCATTTATCCCATCACTGATGAGGATCTCCCAGATGGAATCTGGATGCAAGTGGATCATCTGATCGTTTTTGACCAGATCAAACGGACAATCTGGGCGATCGCCTATGCTGATCTCCGAGACGACCACCTTAGTTTAGAACAAGCCTATCAACAAGCTTGCGATCGCGTTACAAAATTGGTCTTAAAGCTGCAACTTCCCTTACCCATCCAAGGAAAAACCTTAGAATTTAATACCTACTCAGAAGAAACACGACCCCTAAAGTACACCAGCAACACAGAACGCGCTCAGTTCTGCGAAAACGTACGTCAGGCCAAAGAATATATCCGTGCAGGGGATATTTTTCAAGTGGTCATCTCTCAACGCCTACAAGCTCATTATGACGATGATCCTTTTAACCTTTATCGTTCTCTACGGTTGATTAATCCTTCCCCCTACATGGCTTACTACAACTTTGGGGACTGGCAAATTATTGGCTCAAGTCCAGAAGTGATGGTGAAAGCAGAACGAACAGAAGACGACTCCTTAACGGCTACTTTACGACCCATTGCAGGAACCAGAAAACGGGGGAAAACCCCAACGGAAGATCAAGCGTTAGCTCAAGACTTATTACAAGATCCCAAAGAAATCGCTGAACACGTGATGTTAGTGGACTTAGGACGCAACGATCTAGGCCGAGCTTGTTCTCAAGGAACTGTGACGATCAATGAGTTAATGGTCATTGAACGCTATTCCCATGTCATGCACATTGTCAGTAATGTGATTGGGAAATTAGCCCCCAATAAGACCCCGTGGGACCTATTTAAAGCTTGTTTTCCCGCCGGAACCGTGAGCGGTGCGCCCAAAATTCGGGCGATGGAAATTATTAACGAATTAGAACCCGAACGCCGAGGCCCCTATTCTGGTGTGTACGGCTATTATGATTTTGAAGGCCAGTTAAATACAGCGATCGCCATTCGCACCATGGTGGTTCGTCCCCTTGACAATGGTCAACATCTTGTCTGTGTTCAAGCGGGTGCTGGTTTAGTGGCTGATTCTGAGCCAGAAAAAGAATATGAGGAAACCATGAATAAGGCCAGAGGGTTATTAGAAGCGATTCGTTCTTTAAGTTAGAATAGTGATGGAGTGATCAATTAAAATGTTAACCCCAGAACATATCTACCAAACCACTTGTTATCAACGTCAAGTTAATCAATTGGTTAACCCTCAAGCTTGTACGGTTACGTTACAGTACGAACATCCAGAAAACGGACTAGACTGGGAAATTGTCACCCTCAGTGGAGAAGTCTATCATTATCGCAATTTAGGGGCAGGAATTGAACTTTGGAGCGATCTGACTCAACAATGGACTCCTGTAAAAATAACAGATTGGTTTCCTGAGAAAGAAGGAATCCTCTGTTGGGATAACTTTTGTGCTGACTGGCGAGAGATTCCCCTAGATTAGTGAAAGTTTTCAACAATACAAAAAAATAAAGCGTGTGGGAAGGGTGGGGGGTGTGGGGAGAATATTTATGATGAATCAATCCTATCAACAAGGAAATCTGGTTGAATTAGATATTATCGATCTCGCTCATAGTGGGGACGGAGTGGGTAAGTTGGACGGGAGAACTGTTTTTATCCCTGATACGGTGACAGGCGATCGCATTGTGGCCCGTTTAACCCATGTCAAAAAACAATACGCTCACGGAAAATTACAAGACATTATTTCCCCTTCTCCCCATCGTATTCGGCCCAGTTGCATCGTAGCCGATAAATGCGGAGGCTGTCAGTGGCAACATATCGCTCCTGGCTATCAACTGGCTGCTAAGGAAAACCAGGTCATTCAAGCCTTAAAACGGATCGGTGGTTTTGAGCATCCTCCTGTGCTACCGATTTTATCATCCCCAGAAATGTTGGGCTATCGTAACAAAGCCACTTACCCTTTGAGACGTTCAACCACAGGAACGGTACAAGCAGGGTATTATCAACGCCATACCCATCAAATCATTAATCTCAATCAATGTCCCATTCAAGATCCTCGTCTGAATCCGATTTTAGCCGAGGTCAAACAAGATATACAAACCCAAGGTTGGAGCATTTATAACGAAAACACAGGCCAAGGAAAATTAAGACATTTAGGCTTACGCATTGGCAAACATACAGGGGAAATTTTGTTAACTTTGGTCAGTACCAGCAAAAACCTCCCCAATTTTCAACAACAAGCCGAAGCTTGGTTGCAACGATATCCTAATCTAGTGGGAGTTTCCATTAATCATAATCCCGATCCAGGTAACAAGATTTTTGGTCAAGAAACTTTCAATCATATCGGTCGTCCTTATCTAACAGAAACCTTCGGCCAACTCAATTTTCAATTAAGTTCTGATACGTTCTTTCAAATTAACACCGAAGGAGCCGAAGTATTATTAAATTTCCTGCTAGATAAACTCCGTTTGACAGGAGAAGAAACCTTAATTGATGCCTATTGTGGTGTGGGAACTTTCACCCTACCCTTAGCTCAAAAAGTGGCTCAAGCTGTGGGCATAGAAAGTAACAATCATTCCATTGAACAGGCTGAAACTAATGCCAAAATTAACGGGATTAATAATGCAAAATTTTATCAAGGGACGGTGGAAAATATTTTACCATTGCTTCATCTTTCCCCCGATATCATTGTACTTGATCCTCCGCGCAAAGGTTGCGATCGCAAGGTGATTGATACCTTAAAAACAATCCACCCTCCTTTAATTCTTTATATTAGTTGTCAGCCTTCTACCTTAGCTCGTGACTTAGAAAAACTATGTCAACAAGACCTTTATAAAGTCCAGTGGATACAACCGATTGATTTCTTTCCCCAAACAGCCCACGTAGAATCAATGGCTTTGGTTAGACATAATATTGACTAATATGCTATACTAATATTAGTTATTAAATTAGTCATCCTATTTATCTGTTTAAAAATTTTCATTTAACCCATTTCTTCAACCTTCAAATGATACTACCTGAAGCCATGCTATAGCTGAAACTAAATTTTCTAAATTTAACGCCGTTGTCGTTTAAATCCATAGACAACAGCTACTTAAAACTAAAACCAGACAATATCTGTACAAAATTCAACTTAGAGGTGACAGCACGTGCTTGCTATTTCCCTACCGCCAACCAAGCGATATGGTTGTACAATGAGCTTCGCATCAACGCTCTATTTATGTCCTATCCTTGACTTATTATTAGCTAAAATTCCCCATGAATTACAACCTGAAATAAGACTCGGTCTCCAAGAAGCACTGGTAAACGCCGCCAAACACGGCAATAAACTCGATCCAACCAAGTCCATTGTTGTTCAATTTTCTATTACTCCAGACGGTTATTCTTGGATTATATCGGATCAGGGACAAGGGTTTTCCTCTCAATGTAGTTGTCCTGAGCATTCTCTAGAAGTATTACCCCCCGACGAATCAGAAAACGGTAGGGGGTTTTGTTTGTTGCATGAGATTTTTGATCAAGTTCATTGGGATCAACAAAAAACTCAGCTAAAACTGTGTAAACAAGTCAAAAAAAGCAAAATAAAAGCACTAATGTCGTAAAGGTATAGAAAGTTACTGAAATCGGGTTAATTGGATACGATACCTCTGTTTCTTAGTAACGGCTACTTCCCCGACTTCTAAGCGACCTTTTCCTCGTACCGTAATTAAATCGCCAGAATTAACATTGTAACTGGCTTGAGTAATTTCCTTCCAATTAACCCTCACATTTCCTTGATTAATGGTATCAGCCATTTTACTACGGGACATTCCAAACCCGGCAGAAGCGATCGCATCTAAGCGCATGGATGCTTCAACCGTGGTCATTTCTTTGGTTTTAGGCGGTCGTATTTTCAACTCACTGAGATCAATTCTTTGAGTTTTCACAGGAACCGAACGCACCTGAGTTAAGCTAGTTTCTAGAAATTCCACCAACTCAGGTACCACGATCACCTGGCCACCCCGTTCTCCTAAGACAATAATATCTCCAATTTTTTCCCGAACAATTCCTGTGCCTAAAATTGACCCTAAGAAGTCTCGATGACTCGCTGGGTCAAAAAGAAAGTTTCCAGCCATATCCAAGGCAGCAAGGGGAATCTGAGACTGTTCTAGAGGGATTTCAGGGCGGGCTATAGCTATTCTTTGTCTTTCTGCTTGAGGATATCCTCCCCAAACCGCAATTTCCACTTCTGTTAATTGATTAAAGGCACTTTCCACTTCAGCAATGACAGGAGGGGGGAAAAAATCACTAACCACCACCTCCCAAGTTTTTATGGCCATTTCCCCTTGATCAATAATTCGCGACATTTCTTCGCGGTTTTCGATTCCTTTGAGCAGTGTTTCTCTAGGTAACATAGACGTTTAAAAAGTTTAAAGGTTGATCAATGATGAATGAATTTATCCTTAAGTAGAAAAGCGGTAATTTCCAAGAGTTTAATCGTCCGAGTTATAGGAGAAATTTCTTGTTGACGTAATCCTGTAAAACTTTGATTAAATAACTTTCCATCTTGGCGATCAAGATAAATTTTAGCGACTTGTTGGTTAGATTCTTCAAACATTGACATAAATTCCCTAGCCATTTTTTCTGATAATAATAAATTTTCTTTATTTTGATATTGATGGGAATAAGTTTCTAATCTTTTGATAATTTTATTGATATGTTTTTCTGGATTATGTTTAATAATTTTTCTTAAGTTCTTATTTAAAATTCTAACATATTCTAAAGAATAGATATCCAAAGAAGCATTAAGGTTGTTAACAAACTGATAAGACTTATCGGTTTCAAGACCGATAGTATTCATAAAATCTTGAATAAGATCACCATTGACCATTTGACTGGATTCAAAGATTCTTACTGTTATCTTATTGTTGCCAAAAACCTTAGCAAACTTATGGAGTATATTATAGTAATTGTAACGGTTTTTAATGATTGCTGTTGAAGGAATTTTAAAGGGGGATGTATTTCCTGCTCGAATAGCAGTGGAATAACTGCTGGCTAAAAATTTATCTTGACGACGTAAATAAATGATAACTTCAATTTCATCAAAAAAATCAGCTAATAATTTCTTTAATTGCTCAATTTCTTGTTCATCGATTAACCTGGATGAACAATGTTCACTAGAAAAAACAACATTTTGACAATTCGATGAAATAATTTCTTGTTTCAGTTTATTGGGGAATTTTTTTTTAAATTGATTAACTTTTTCGGGTGTATCTAACTGCAAAAATTGATGAATATCTAAAAATTTTGTCGAGTTTGAAGCAAAGACCGGCAACTTCAAATGATTAGTTTTTCCTGGAGAATTAGGATATAAATAACCATGACTTAGCAAATTCTGACGATTTTTAGCTAAAAAGTTCTGTAAAGTAGTCGTACCGGTTTTTGCTGTTCCTATGTGAAGAAATGCTTTCATCTATTGGGTTTAATAGGGATTAGAGTCAGTGTAACCTTGTAAATTTTCAGGATTCAAGGGACGAAGGATAGCGGTTGCTTTGTTTTTTAAGTTAGTTGCTCCTTGTACGATAACAAGATATTTGCCCGCATCAAGACGATTGCGATAGGGTAAAGCGTCCCCACTCCCCACCGACAAACCCACACCACCCCCAACAAAAACACTACCCATCGCCCCACCAATGGCACCAGCTAAGCCTCCTAAGATATGATTAAAGGGTTCGCCAGCCCAATCAAAACTATTAACCCCTGTAATTAAATCAAATAGATAACCACCCGCAAAACCAAAGGGAACCAGCCAAACAGCCATCAGCAAAGCACGTTTTTTTGCCTGTTGTGCCGGATCGATAAAGCCAAATTCATCGGCACTTTTGTAGCCTTTCCCTAAAATAGTGATTTGATTAGTGGGAATACCACCCTTTTCTAAGGCAGTATAAGCTTCTTCTGCTCGAATGCGATCGCTCACGACAGCTATCAGATAATCCATAAGGGGGAGTTGAGATAATTCACTTATTTTAGTTTAAAAGTTTTGCGAACCTTTGACCATTGCTGTAATCAAGCTAGAAAATCCTTGGCTGTTGCAGTAACATAAGTTTACAAAGTCTATCATAATTAACACAATGAAATCCCTTACAACCGCTAAGCAAGGACTCGGTTGGTCCTTAGATGAACGAGATCCCCAATTTATCGAACAGATGATGCCTTACTGGAAATGGTTTTATGATCACTATTTTCGGGTCAAAACCGATGGTTGGCATCACATTCCCCCTCAAGGGCCAGTTTTATTGGTGGGGTCTCATAATGGCGGTTTGGCTTCCCCAGATACTTCGATGATGATGTACGATTGGTTTCGTCGCTTTGGGACCCAACGTTTATCTTATGGGTTAATGCACCCGTCAGCTTGGAAAATTAATTCATCTATCGCTAGGTTAGCGGAAAAAACAGGGGCGGTGCAGGCCCATCCCAAAATGGGAATTGCGGCCTTGAAGCGGGGGGCGAGTGTGTTAGTTTATCCAGGAGGCGCACAAGATGTGTTTCGTCCCTATAAAGATCGCCACAAAATCGAGTTAGCGGGGCGTAAAGGCTTTATTAAACTGGCTTTACGGGAACACGTCACCATTATTCCTCTAATTTCTGTGGGATCTCACGAAACCCTATTTGTGATTGGGGACTGTTACGAACAGGTGAAAATGTTACACGAGTGGGGTTTACCTTGGGTTGATGATACGGACCCGGAGGTTTTTCCCATCTATCTTGGCTTACCTTGGGGTATTGGCATTGGTCCTGCGCCTAATTTTCCTCTTCCCATGCCGATACATACCCGTGTTTGTCCTCCTATTGTCTTTGAACGTTATGGAAGGAAAGCAGCCAGCGATCGCGCATACGTAGATACTTGTTATGAGTTAGTGGTCACTAAAATGCAGCAAGGGTTGGATCAATTAGTCATCGATAGCAAAAAAACATAACTATGCCAAGGCACTCTCGCTGCCTGAGTCACTAATAAATAGACAAGAAGAACCGGTCATGTTGATCATTTGATGAACAAAATTAAAGTCAGGAATGGATTGTAAGCCAATAAAATCCATATCTCCTTGGGGGGTTTGGTGGATGCAATTGGGAAATTCTCCGACAATAATTAGGCTGTTGGCTGTCACTGGAACGCGACATAAATCCCGCAAACTATTAACATATTGTTCGGCTTCTTTTCTATCTTCTTCTTGAGCAATTACTGAGATAATATTTAGTTGAGCTTTCCAGGCTTTAGATAACCGTAAGGCCATGAGAATAGCTAAATCTGTATTTCCTTTTTCTAATCGTTCAATAATAGGTAAATCTTCCAGTTGGGGACGAATCCACAAATTGATCACTTCCATTCTTCCTAACCCGGCACTGGGATGTAATCCTAATAGCATTACGCCGACTTCTAACTGTTTTGCTTCCTCAAAAACGGGCAATAGTTGATCCCATTCACTGGCTTCATGGGGAAAGCGTAAAAAGAGAATATTCGGACGAAAAAAGGCACTTTGTAATGCTTGTAAAGCGGTAATAATGCCTTGACTTTCTTGATCAACTTTCATCACCGAAATAGTCGTTAATAGTTGATGCTGACGAAAAGAACTAGCTAATTCTTGAAGCTGTAGTGATAAATTTTGTCCTTTATTTTTGGCAGCAATTCCTAATAGTTGTAAAAAGCCTTCGGGCTGAGATAAATCTAACAAAAGACGAAATTCTCCGAGTAATTGGGAACCGTCTTCAATGGGGACTAAGAAAGTAGGTTTCCAGGCTCTAACATTGGTTAAATCTAATTGGATTACTTTCATGGCTGACCATTGAGCAATGGCTGTAAAAATACCGCTTCTCACGTCAGCTGGTCGCTTTTCTTTGGGTAAACTAACCAGACGTAAATAAATGGTAAAAACAATGGCAATGGCGACTAAACTTAGGAAAGGACGAATCACTAACATGGCTAAAATACAGCCAATAATTCCGTATAACGGAACGATAATTGAAACTTTAAAGGTGGGTCGAAAGTTCATCAATCCTAAGCTAGATTCTACCAAAACCACTAGGTTAATGGTGACATAAGTTAGCAGGAAAAATAGGGTGATTAAAGGAGCGATCGCATTTAAGTCCCGTAAAAATAATGCGAATAAAACAATGATGGCACTGACCAACAAAGCACGACGAGGTTCTCCATTTTTAGAGAGTTTAGCTAACCAGTTTCCACAAGGAATAACCCCATCTTTGGCTAAGGCCATTAGGATACGAGGTGCGCCTACTAAAGAGGACAAAGAAGCACTAAAGGTAGCTGCTAATAACCCCATTAAAACTAAGGGTTGCCAACGGGATTTTTCGATTAAAATTGTATAGTTATTAATGAGTTCTTGGGGTGGGGCTGCACGAGCTACCCACCAACATAAAATGATATAAATAATGGTACTTAAGACAATAGCTGAAAGGGTTCCTACAGGAATATTCTGACGGCTATTTTCTAGCTCTCCTGACATATTAACTCCGGACATAATTCCTGTAGTGGCAGGAAAAAAGACGGCAAAAACACCCCAAAAACTAATATTAGGAAAATCTCCCCAATCTTGCCAAGTTTGACTACCATCCCAAGTAATAGAACTGGAAAAAATTGAGATTAATGAGAAGATAATTAAAATTAATACTAAATATTGAACTCTAAAAGCAAAACCTGCGCTGATATAAGCAATAGTAAAAATGATGATAAAAGCGGTAAAATCAATGACTAATGGGGGATGATTGGGAAACAAAAATAACCATCCTTCTCGAAACCCAAAGATGTACATAGCAGCAGCTAACGCTTGGGAAACAAATAAAGGAACCCCTACACTTCCCCCTATTTCTAACCCTAATGATTTAGAAATCATGGCATAAGGACCCCCTTCTCCCATACGAGTATTGGTAGCAATAGAGGCAATAGAAAGTCCTGTGGCGACGGTAATACTAACAGATAGTAGAATAACTGTTAATCCTCCCAATAAGCCAGCATTACCCACAACCCAGCCTATTCTGAGGTACATAATTGCTCCTAAAATAGTGAGCAACGTCGGCTTAAAAACCCCTTCAAAGGTGTTATACTTTTTGGGGGAGTCAGTGTGGGTATTGAATGGTAGTGAGTTAAAAAATTTGATGATTTTCTTTATTTTTAAAGGCATCGTTAACAAAAATATTCTTCTTTGATTGTAATGCCATATTTTGAAAATATACGAATTTTAACTAATTTTATACACTTAATTTAAGAGCATTAACAGGCACTTCATCCCAAGAGTCTACTGTTCTTAAACTGGCGACCCATCCTTCTTGTTTTTGTGCTTCTGTCAGGTTATTTAACCAGTTTTCATGACAATCTTCGGCTGTCTTTTGATCACAGCAAGCAATGCAAGAATAGATGATACCAGACGGATCAATTTGTTCGTTTACCCAAATCGTCATAATATTTGATTATGTTTTTAGCTATTATTTATATCTTAGTTATTATACCTTAAGAGACTGTTCCTAAAGAAATAATAACAACGAATTTCGTAAGGTGGGCAAGGTTTTCAAGGGTGAAGTTAGTTTAGATAAGTCTTGAACTTGCCCACCCTACTGTCTTAAGATTATAAAATGTAAAAGAATTGATGGGTTTTACAATGATATAATCATAAACAGTTTTTGTTATTTATTACACAATACAAAATAGTTAAAATTAGCAATCTAGGAACAATTAATGATGAGAAAGCTTTATTTTTTAGTACCAGGAACAGGAAACAAGTTTGCTTGTGGAGGTCTTTTTGCTGAGTTAAAAACCTTTGAGTTAGCTAAACAAGTTTGTCCTTGTGAAGTGGTTACTTATCGACAAAAAGAAAAGGATCATTTATTTTTAGATGATGTTCTTAAAAAAGACAATTTAGGGCAGATTATTTTTGTGATTAGTTGGGGATTTGATGTTCCTAAATTAGCGAAAAAGTTGAAACCTTATAATGTTGTTTATCATGCTCATAGTGCAGGATATGGGTTTAAATTGCCTTCCAGCGTTCCTATTATAACCGTTAGTCGTAATACGATGGGTTATTGGGGACAAAACTCCCCTAATTCTTTAATTTATTATTTACCAAATCAAATTTCAGATGAGTTTGATAACTTAAATTTAGAAAGGGATATTGATGTTTTAGTACAAGAAAGAAAATCATCAGACTATTTATTGCAACAACTAATTTCTGCTTTACAAGATAAATGTAATGTGACAGTTATTAATTATTTTGTTGATGATTTGTCTAAACTATTTAATCGTTCCAAAGTTTATCTTTATGACTCCGCAGAATATTGGGCGCAACAGAGAGTCAGTGAAGGATTTGGACTACAACCAATGGAAGCTTTAGCTTGCGGTTGTCAAGTATTTTCTAGTATTAACGGAGGACTTTCTGATTATTTAGATCCAGGGTTTAATTGTTATAAAATTGCGGGTTATTCAACAGAATATGACGTTAAACGTATTTTAAAAGCAATTAACTTATCTAAACAGTTAACATTATCACCTCAAATTTTAGCAGAATATAGGAGAGACAATATTATTAAACGCTTAGAAACAATTTTAGAAGAAATCAACTTCTTCTTTGACTGTAAATCCCAAATTAAAGGTGATATTGATGATTTAACTAAAATAAAAATGACTCAACTATTTTTTAGAAAGGTTTGGAAAAAGTTATTTAAAAAATAGGGTAAATAAATATTATCTACCCTACTAATTTTCATGATAAAAATTAATCGTTTAAATTAACTATTTCTTCTTATTTTTTGTTAATTTACGTTTAAACCCACATTCCGCACATCTCTTGTCCCATAAAAAATTATGGCTTGGAACCCCGCTAGGGATTAGTGGGAAAACATATGAACTGACGTTCGGGGTTGCAAGACATAATTT
>JAAUYH010173958.1_pt1 | contig 17474 bp, 7 predicted proteins | sample 7278061 | NCBI WGS metagenome assembly JAAUYH01 (sample SAMN14350203, study PRJNA611818) | marine sediment metagenome | isolation source: surface marine sediment (0.6m) | place: French Polynesia: Moorea | collected 2018-08 | reverse complement strand
TGATATAAACTCTTGATATCGGCAGTTTGAAGTTTACGTAATCTACTATACACGTAATTTACATGATCAAATGATTGTTAGTTGTTCCAAGAATTGCGAATAGTCCCATAAGTAATTTTTCAAAGAAAATCTAAGTAAATAGAAGTGATATCATCGAAGCAAGGCCCGAAGCGATATTAATAGCCATGCTCGGGTCAAAATCAGGGCCCAACACCGAAACACGACGAAAAATAGCACGATCAGATAAAGGAGAAAAATTTAAATCATAGTTATCTGGCCTTATCGAGTGTGGGATTTATTTCTATGTTAAAATTGTAACTTTTCCAATGCTCCAGTATTTATTTATATTTTTCTGTCTTATTTTAAAGGCTTTTCCGACACTTTCCGTATCTTAGGGTTACAGTCAACTAAGCTATTAGAATAACAGAGGTGTATTTACAGTCATATCCTTTCACTTTCATCTAATGCGTCTCATTACCGTATTTTAAACAAATGTTGCTTATTTAGAATCCTCTTTTCATTTTTGATGGTCAACAAGGTGCCCATTCCGCCGAACAAAGCGAGCCACTTGTCTCCATATCCACTATATCTATCTTCGATCGATTTGCGAGATTCCCCGATCTGTATCCGTAGCATTCTAGAGCTCGAAGGTTATTTCGTTCTCGGACTGCTATAGCCACTAACGAGTGAAAAGTCTTGTAAATACTTTAATTCCGAGTTGTTTTAGGATTGACTTGTTTGCTTTTGTTGTCGCTTGGCATTTTTTGGTCTCATCTCAGGTGATCAGCACCGAATCGCCAGTATGAACGCCAGTATGATGTATTGCCAGATACGATGCTACAGAACTGGCGAACTATAGTGCAACACTCGCCGTTACACTTAGGATCTGAACAAGCGCAGCCTCATCCGAGATTAAAGGATGTACCAGGGCCTGATATATGGAGTATATCGTGAGAAATGTGATGGATTAATGACACGTTCGCTGAATTGGATCGGAAGAAGATAGTATCAGAGGTTTTTGTCAAAGTTTGCTACATCAAAGAAACAGAAAGTTTTGTTGTCATCGCTCAGCGAATGCACCTACTCCAGAGCTTGAGGCCATTCTAGAAGCAATCAGCACAACATGATTCCTGTTTCCATCCAGTTGCATATATTTGATATACCCTTTAGTTCAGATTGCAATGTGAGCCTGTAAGACTCTGTTCCGCAAACAGTTGAATTTATAGCAGGCACATTGGTCTTTCAATTCCCAGTATAGCAGCACTGGCTGAATTCTGAACCTAAAGAAACGCATTTTTCACCAATAAGTAAAAAAATTTTCAAAACATTAATAAAACACCTAACAAAAACATAAAAATCGCAGAACGAGTCAAGATACTTTGTGGACCTATACCAGATGTTGATGGAATTTGGAAAAAAGGAGCAACTTTCTTCGCAGTTTCAAGTTATCGTTCACCACAATGAAGACGACTTAAACAGTCAATATTCATCAACCTAATTTAACTGATTCTCTGAGAGTGAGACCTCGTAAAACAACTCATATTTCCTGCTGTAAATACATAGAAAGTGCAGACTAAAATCACGTGCTATTCTACTGAGCCAAAGTATGTAGAATAGCATTTTATTTGTTTTATGTAAAAAGATCAGAAGCAATAAATCTAGAAGCACTACTTTTCGTAAATTAAGTTACTCGCGGTCAACTGTACGGAGAATAAACAACGTATTTTGGAAACCTTTACAAATATAAAATACTGTGAATTATACAAGTGAATTATCGTGATATGAATTTTGAGGAATTATCAACATAAAATAGCTGTGGTGAAGTGATGTACGATTGATTCCGAGCGTAGTCATGAGCTTCGCACTCTTACTAATAGAAGTAATTAAAAACACGTTTTTCTATAGAAATTAATAATTCAAGTAAAAGCCCAAGTCCAATAAATAATTCCGTTGCGAGCAGCCATAAATGTGAATAAAATACTGAATGATTTGAAATAGAATATATTTCCTCCCACCTCTGGAATGGAAAATGTGATTGTTCTCGGGAACGTCGGGGATGCTCGCAATGGTGTATCGTTGTAGAGGCTGCGAATGCCCCATGCACCGCAGACGCCGATCATACATTATTCAGAACAAGAGAAGTGTGATTGGTCTGCTAGACTCCGTTTTCTCCAACACATTCATCGTGATATTTCTAAGGAGTAGAAACAAATTGCATTTAGTTCGTTAGGCGAGTTTAAATTCATACTGTGGAAATCTATGAAGCAACGCGAAATATCTAGCAGCGTTGCTTTGTTACTAAGCAGACGGAAACTATGCTGTAATGTCGAAATGCACATACGAATGAAAATTGCGCAGTGCCAGTGCCATAAGTTGTAGCGAAAGGATACGTCATATCAATACGGTACCTCTGCAATGGTACAGCACTCGAAACAAGGCACAAATTTGAACGCGCAGCGCTGTAAATTTATTTCATTCCGCATGCGCCGTTGTCGCCACGCAATCCTCTTCGCGAATCCCAGCTGAGAGTTTGCATCAGCCTTCCCAACCGAATTCAACTCGCCAGGTACAGAACAGTATTACGACAGGTTTGGGGCATGTAGCATGCATACGAGCGACGAGTACGTGTCGCTGAGCACCTGAGCAGATACCCAGCGCGCAGGAGATATCCTGAAAACAAAGAGTCAGCTCATCGACTCTACCAAGCACCGACATACATTTCGTTGTACAACACTATGCGATTGATGCATCGACGTACCTTGAGGCATGAGGTTCGATTTCAGCGCACTTCAGAAATTCGAAAGGCAACCATCTCGACACGTTGCGCTATTGTGGTGCTTGTCAACACCAACTTCCAACGTAGGAAGTTGTCTCCGGGCAATCAACCGCCAAAAAGAGTGTACCCACCCTATCACCAGCACTGGTAACACGTAGAACCGCTAGGTGCCGTCTACATCTCAGGGATGGGTATCGTAGGAAAGCGCAAACGTAATGTGCAATTTGTACGGCATGTAAACTCATGTGCATTTCTGCGCAGCGACACACATCTCGAGGCAACATTCAAACCATTCCATGCAGAATTAAAACGTAAACACGCCTAACAGTCGAGTGTGAAGTGTGCATTTCTCCGAGTTTTCTCGAGTAGAATGTCCATCAAATTGCCAAGTTAATCATTACTCTACGTACAGTCAAGGACCGCCTAGCACATCGGCGAAATACAGACTGCGTTACAGGAGGTTGCTGCAAAATCTGACAAGCCCCAGTTCATTTTCTGAGTTCATGTTGCTGTCAGACTTGTACGTAAGCAAGGTCCACAGAACACACCCATCATAGACTGTGTACTCTTCTTCGATTAGAGAGGGTGCTCTTACTTAGATAATACCCATGTCGAGATGTCGGCAAGGCCTTCCCACAAAATAATCGTGCACCGTCACCGTATTACGTACATTGAGCCAAGGCAGGTCAGTGCCCACGTACGTCGAAATGACCCCCGCTCTATGGCTCTGTACTGAGCTAAGTTACAGCTTCTTACTGAGTGCTGTCCCATAGCTTTCAATTTTTCCTTGTCACAACATCAGGCCATTTCACCCCAACCCACGCCGCATCGCAAAACAATTTGGGAGTAAATCCTCGCCGTCACACGGCTAGTTTACTGAAACGAAATCATTCGCATAGAAGGAAGAGTGTTGGGGATAGAACGCCGCGACGCGCCCCTTCTGTACCACGCCGGACGTTTTACAACGTTTTTGGATTTTTTGTCCAGTAGAATGGAATGGATTGGTGGTAAGGAATTAGCAGTCAGTCACTTAGACAACTTGCTGCGCCTGCTGCGCGTCGGAACCTGCCGACGCCGCATGTGACCGCAACACTTTAAGCGCCTCGTCGACCTGTTCCGACAGCGCCTCCGGCGATTCCAGCAGATGCAGAATATCCGGGTTGTCCATTTCGAGCAACATACCCGTGATCTTTCCGGCCAAGGTCGGCTGTTTCTCCGCTATCTGCGGATACAGTTTCTCTCCCAGCATTTGCTTTTGCTGCTGGGGAGTGGCCGATGTGAGCATTTCAAGTGTCAACGGCTCACTATACGGCGGCGCTCCATTGGCGCCCTGAACGGCCTGGCCAGCCTGCTGTTGTTGCGCAGCCGGACGACCCTGCTGCTGCTGGGGCATCGGCTGCTGGCGTGCCTGCTGCGGGTACTTATTGTAGGGCCCGCCCTGATTCGGCACTCCACCACGTCCTCGACCTCCTGCACGCATCGGCTGCACAGTTCCCTGTCCCTGCGGACCAGGTCCCATTTGACGGGCGCGATTCTGGCGAGGCTGACGCTGGCCAGGCATGCCGTACGGCTGCATCATAGCCGGAGTCATGGCATGCGCCATCGGAGGCTGCCCACGTCCCATCGGGTTCATGTACGGAGTGGTCATGGGAACACCACGTCCACCAGGTCCTCCACGACCCATCGCGATATGGGTGGGATTCATGTACCCTCGTCCAGCAGTGTGCATGGCACCAGGAGCACCCATCTGCATCACAGGGGTATTTTGGTACATGTACGGGCTGGGTTGCGCGTACATTGCACCGGGAGGAAGAGTGGCTCCAGGCATGCGCATGGTCGCCGCACGTTGAGCCTCTAGCTGCGCACGACGCACATCCTTGCGCTGTGCCAGTGCCACATAAATGGGCTTCAGTCCGAGCATACGCCCATTCAGCTCAGTCACAGCCTTTGTAGCTTCCTCAGGCTGTGTAAAGCACACGAATCCGAACCCGCGGGACAGTCCCTTGTCATCTCGCATCACCTTGCAAGATGTGATTGTGCCGAATTTGGAGAATTCCTCACGTAGCTTGTCGTCATCCACATCATCCGACAAGTTCTTGATGTACAGATTGACTCCCTGATACTTCTGCATGCGCTCGTGACGAATCTGTTCATACTTGTTGCGAAGCTCAGTCTCACGTTCCGAACGTTTCTGAGCACGACCGACAAATATGGTCTTTCCTTCATAGTCTTTCCCGTCCATCTCCTCAACAGCCCGAGCAGCCATCTCAGGGTTGGAAAAGTTGACAAACGCGAACCCTTTTCCTTTTCCATCCTCCCCAACAGGCACATAAATCGAAGTGATGTCACCGTACTCGGAGAAGATATCTCTCAGCTTCTCTTCATCACAGTACTGTTCATCTAAATTCTTCACATAAACATTGGTGAACGACTTATTGATCTGACCGGCAGCCTCACGTTCTCTCTTGTTCAGGAACTTCCCAACGTACACCTTACGGCCATTGAGAAGCATGCCATTAACCTGAGCCGTGGCCTCAGCGGCAGCTTCCGGAGTCTGGAAGTGAACGAATCCGTAACCAAGAGATTCGCCATGATCATTCATTGCGACCTTGCAGGACAAGATGGGACCGAACTGCTGGAAGGTGTCATACAAAGCTTTGTTGTCAATGTCTTTTGCCAACGACTTGACAAAGATGTTACCAGCACCAGTCTTCCTCACGGACGGGTCGCGTATCTTCCACATGATACGTAGCGGCTTGTCCTTGGTGAGAGGAGAGGTGTAGTAATTCATGGTGTCTAGAGCACGCGCCGCGTCTTGGACATTATGGAAGTTGATATAGGCGTAACCCAAGGAACGGCGGGTGACAACATCTCTGCACACACGAATCGACTGCACGGGGCCGACGGCCTGGAAGATCTCGTACAGGGTATTCTCAGTGACTTCGGGGTGCAGGTCCCCGACATAGAGAGATGCAGAGGTGTGCTGTGCACTGCCAGATGCGCCCGGGGTGGAGGGCATGGAGCCGGGTGCGGGCATGGCAGCGTTAGGGTTTAGGGAGGGCGAGGCGGGCACGGCGGCTGCAGCCACAGCCGCGACCGCAGCGGCCTCATTCTCCGCGGCCGTGGCGGCGGGGTTGGCGGCGACGACGGGCTTCTTGTCGTCGACGGCGGGGGCGTCGGCGGGCTTGGCGACTTCGGGGGCGGCGGGCGCGTTGACGTTGTTAGCGTTGTCAGTCATGGCGGCCAGGAACAAGCGGTGTTGAGGAGCGAAGTGGGGATAGGTGGCGCAAGTCTGTCTGTCGGAACGCGTACGTCGAGCACTCGGAGCGAACAGAGCTAGCGAGATAGTCGTGGCGCAGGTGGCGATGTGGTTTATGTCGACGGCGGGGCGCCCTACGGCGATTGAAATTTTAATAATTCAACGCGACTTGGCCGTTCCCCATTGGCGCACGGCGCGCAAGCACTCCAATTATGGGAGAATGTGCACAGACAACATGGCAAAATTAGGTTTCCAGCCGTGCATCGCTCGAGGTCCTGCCGAATCCCCGCTTTTGATTGACTGTGGCACGACGCGACTTTTTCTCACGTTGTATTTCTGGCCTGGCGACCCGCGCGTGCACGTGTCTCACCCTTTTCCAATCACCTGATTCGCTGCGAGCTGCTGCGCTGTGGATATTCGAATTTTGGTTTGCTACCACTCGATCTTTTCAGTTAGGATTGAGTTCCGTTTCTAAACGTAAATTCTCTCCAACACATCGCCGTAGCGTACAGACATTATTTTCGCGCTGGTTGTCCATCTTATCGATCATTCTGTGGTACATCCATACCTATCTTGCACATTCCACCCATCCCAGAACGACCCACACGCGGAAAGGGTCAAAAACCCAAAAATCTACTGAGTTGTCCGAAAGCAGGCATTCACAAACTAACACCCCAGCATCGTACTGCAATAAATGATGTGTCTGTATACAGTAGTCATACAAACACGTATGGCACACAATCACGCGTTCCAGATTTGTATACGTTGAGTACTGTACGGTACAGTACACTGTATTCGGGAATGACAGCAAGGAACGGGAGTCATTCTGAGGTGGGCGTAACTGCGCAAAGGTGCGGAACATTAAAAAACGTGCTGACATCAGTTACGAAAAAAATCAATCCAACGCGATGGAGCCACACTCGCTAGCACGCCCGAGTGAGGTCCCATATCCACCGCCCAAAAGGTAGTTGCCGCGCGCCACGCACACTCGACACACGCTAACCCCGCGCAGAATCCGGCTTTCATCGCCCCTCATGACCGCCGCCGCGATGGACATCGTGTCGCCCAAGTCGCCGTCACGCGTGTTGCTCTCCGACATCGGGTACAAGGGCGCCACAGTGTTCCTCTCGCACGTGCGCCGCACGTTCGCACGTTCGCCCGTCGACTACACTGGCGAGCTCGTGCGCCTCCTCGATGACATCGCTAACTTCACCCGCGTCGTCTCCACCGCCGTCACCGAGTCCAACCTCGTCTCCGAGTACTCGGGCCACCACGCCCACGAATTTCTCGATGTCAATGCCGAGGGCGCCACACAATCGCTGTACCGTCTATTGGCGCATGATGGCTATTGCTGCATCATTCTATCCAAGGGTCACAAGGAACCTCTCACATTCCCCGAAGGCGTGCCGCACGGCAACTATGTCGTTTGTGTATCGCCTCTTGACCATGATCCGGTGACAGGCACTGGAAATGGAGCGGCCACTGTGTTTTCAATCTACAAACGTCGCTCGTCCGCGTCTCTCCCGGGTCGAGGAATCGATCTCAAGCAGAAGCTGAGCAATCAGGTAGCCGCCGGATATTGCAGTTATTCCTCTGCGACCACGTTGCACTACACCATGGGTCACGGCACCTCGTCCTTCGTCATGCATCCAGTTGCCCAACAATATTTCCTGCAGCCAGCAACACCACTCATGATTCCCGAAAATGATAAGGTCGTGTACTGCAATCGCGATATCTTGCGCGCAGACTCCTCTCTCGGCAGCGCGGCCAAGGAATTGCTCGGCGATGCCAAGTTTTCCGTTTCTTCATCGGGTTGTCTTCTCGGCGACTTGCACATGTTGCTTCGTACCGGTGGTGTTCTTATCGCACAAAACGTGAACTTACTCTGCGAAGCCGCCCCTATCGCGTATCTTGTGGAGCAGTCTGGTGGCATTGCCATTGACGAATTCGGCGACCGTATTCTGGACATGAGCATTACCGAGGAATACGATATCAAGGTCACTATTGTGGTTGGTTCTAAGACGGATGTCGGTAACGTTGGGGATGCCATCGTGAGCGCTGCGTCGAATGCTAGGAAATCTAAACTCAATGGTAAGGTTGCTGTCAAGGCCGCACCGAAGAAGTAAGTCATGCATTTTGTTCAGTTAGTAGTAATCGGAGTATGGGTCGGTGTGCCATGAATTTTGTTCTGCTCGACAATTTGCTGCCGCTTCGATTTGGGGTCATTTATATTCGTCAAGTGCCCCACAAACTTGAAGCTCGAAACGCAAATTGCTGGTGCAGTTTGCAGCAAGCGGAATAAAATAAACGCAACGCTGGGAGCGAGGACATACCGTATAAAGGTTGTCCATCAGGGCATTCCCCGAATCCACCAGAATTTGGCACGATTAAACGACCTTACTCTTCGGTTCGATACCACTCTGTTAATTTCTCGAGTTCTCCGCGCGCGCTGCTCATTTCTTGTTTCTCGTGGGAAACCTTGCCAATCACCACGGATTAATGACGTACCATGCAGTTGATATGTGCCGAGTTGTAGGAGAGCGTGCAATTCCTCCTGTGGGTTGGACTACAGTATGGAACATTTTCCGACATCGGCTAGCCCAATTACTAAGCATCTCCACACGAAACGACTCGTTGCCTGTCGACAATGACAGTGTATCGAGCAAATTCGTGGCCAATGCGCACGAGCACACATCGGTATCCACTTGTCACTTGACCTTCGCCCTGCCGTAATCGATAGCTGCTTATCTCGTACATCTTGACCTCGGTCCTCAACAACTCACAGACACAACACGCGAAAGGTAAGAAACTGTAGCGTTTATAAATTTAAGCACAAAAGGGATAATAGAGTCGCACGCGAGATAGTCAGACATTGTTCTAAGCGGACTGACTTCTCAACGTCGTAGTATAAAGTTTCTGCCGCTACGTTTCTTAACACCCGCAACGGCAACAAGTGTGAATAATTAAAAGATATCAAACAAAACACACAACAAAACACAACACTCATTATTAGCCAAATGACTCTCGCACCTTCCCATCATCACCACCACCGTCATCCTCATCTCTTTCTTCTTTGTAATGTTCATACGTCCAAGTTCTTCTTCGTGTCCATCAGACCACCTTGTCATTTCACGCATAATTATTTCCACACATCGTGAGACATAGTTTTCGTCCTGGCCGTACTCTCAACGCCTTGTTCACTTGTGGCACGACGGCCGACCTAGTACCATCGAACCGTGAGCAACTGTAATCGACATCCACCAATCCCGGGAACGCTTGCACTGCCTTCACAAACGTGCACATTCGATGTTCCTTATCACCAACCATGGAATGGAAATCTGCCAAACCGCGGTCTAACTTGCATCCACACATCTTGAATCTAGCCGCATTGATACTCAAGAATATCAATTCCTTCACGTTTGGACATTGCGGACCAAGTTTTCTCAGTTCATTAAGATTCGGCAGAACCTCGGTAATTTCGATTTGCTCCAAGTTGATGAAGCGGTTTCCAATGATATCGAGCACCGACGCATTCGTCATATTTGGGTTGTTTTCAATGCGCGCAAACGTGAGCTGCGGCTTGGGATGTTTGAAAACAAGGTCGATCCCATCCACCACGCGACATGAATAAGCAGAAACACAGAATCCCGATAGGTTCTCAATCACGTCGCCAAGCTCCTTAAGTCGCCACTCGTCGAAGTATTCAAACGTATTGCAACCAAAGTTTACGAGCGACGCCTGCTTACCCGCCGCGATGAGGCAATCCACGGGAAGACCACGATACTCTGCAAGGTCAAGCCGCACCTTTGGGCATTCCTTGCAAATCTCCTTGAGGTGTTTTTCCTCAAGTCCACAACGAATCAGGATCAATGTGCGAAGCTGTGTCCCATAATCCTTGAATAAACTCACAAGACCTTCGCGTACATCCGATGGTGGCAGTTCGAAGTCCAGTTTCTGTATGCGCGGGCACACCTCCTTCAAGTTCTCCAAAGACAATGCCTTATAGTTATCGCTACGGGTATTATCTTCGCGACTCATCTCCAGGACCGCCAATTCCTGCAGCGTAGGACCAACGGTTCTCCATACACTATCGAGAGATTTCCCCACATGGTCGAACATGAGGGATAATCGTCGCAGTCCACCAAGATGCTCCGTCATTGCATCGATTTGCTTTGGTGTAGCAATTTCCCATGTCACTTCCAAGGATTCCAATTGTCCGGAGTGTGCACGAAGTATCGACTCGAACGGAAAAATGTTTTTCATCTGAGCGCTGTTCAATGAAAGGGATTTCAGCTTGGGGCAGACAGAAGTGAGGGTTCGTCGCCATGACGGCGGGAATGACGCCTGGTAAATGTAGATGTCGGTTAATACATCGGAAAGGGCGAACGCCGTATTCCGAAATCCCTGAACTGCCTTGCTGCCTTTTCCATGAACAAGGAGTCCGCGCCGCTCGTATGGGTACATATCGCATGCCATCAATACAGTGAATCGATTGCGTGCTGCTTTCTCCAATGGATGTTTCTCGTCTAAAAGCAGCTGGACTTCCGGCAACTTCATGTAATCACCCCACTGCTTACTTAACGGCTTCTCGCTCGATTGCTTCATGATGACATCCAGCAGCTCATTCGACAAAGTGTCGAAGTAAGATATGCATTCCTTCCGCGGACGTTTCGAAGTGGTTTCGCCCTCGTCGGGTCCGTGGTACGGCCATCGACGCTTGCACTGTCGCGACGGACCGCGACGTGTCATGATGCACCACGCTCACACGGCTCGCCGTTTCGGGGATGACAAGTGCGGCGCAAGTGAAGGTGTGGGCAGCACCAACCGAGGCAGCGGCAGGTACGATGGTAGACGAGAGTGAGAGGAAATTGACGTTTTTAAAAAACGTGAGAGACTTTTGAGGGATCATCTTCTTCGCTGACAGTAAATAGGATTCCAATCACCAATAACACCTGAACCACTCAGCGCCCAATAACTGTCGCGAATTTCGCTGAAGCTGTCCAGTATCAATAAGTGTGACTCATCACCCCTAATAATTTGGATATTTTTTCTAGCGTTAGAAATCTGTTAGAATTCCTGCAATCGTAGCTCTGAGCACGCTTTCGTTTCGGATCAATTTGAAGCTTACTGGTGAATCAACAATTCAATATCTCATCCCATATTCTCACAATTCGACAGCCAGGATGCAAAACCACCAGGTAACACCATCAGAAGCACATAATTTTCTCGGAATCTCCTCGAGACTATTTTCTATTTCTAGTACGACCACGGGGATGTGTTGCACTACTACCGTAATCGTAAAAACAAGAGTTTTCAAACTGAAGGTGTAAATGTATTAACACAAAATACTGCAAAACATTGTGTTGAGGTGGAAGAGCTGAGAAACATGATACTGGGGGCCCCACATGAAAGCTGTGTGCCAATCGCGGCCTCAAACTGAATAAGGACTTACAGTAAATGTGAAACATACGCACAACACGTGTAATGCAAGGATATGCTGAACTGCGCACAGGGTCGATTGTCAATAAAACTATTAAAACATCATATTCCACTTGTCAAAACACTGTTCGTAAATACCTATGAAATTTTGCATGTGTATGTGAATTCGTTACTCCCACAACTTAACTTTTATAGATAAAAATAGAATACTTTTCATTTGCTCGAAATGAAAAATCGTAGTTTCCTTTGATGAATTATTTGTTTCAAGTTTCAGTACACTGCTTACGGTGCGGTGATAAGCTGAAGGACTCTATCTAGTTGTTTTCATTAACCTCAAACAATGCTTTCGAGCTATATTGAAAATAGAAATAAACGCAATTTCCACCTTGAGAAGGAGAGAATAATCACGTAGCCTTCAAAATAAGAAGACCTGACGGTGTGCAAATTTACATCAACCATGTCAATGTCAGAAGAAATAATAGAAATATGTAGAGTAATCATCAATGTTGAAAAATGCTTTTTTGATGTTTATTCACAGTGGTGGAAAACATTTCGGTAGAGAATTCTAATTCAATTTCGTACTATGTATGAAACTAACTCAATTATCTGAGATTTAGAACTTTGTTCAAAGGGCATAGCGGAAGATATTTTAAATTTAATTCTTTTGTGAATTCTGCGAAAACATATATAAACGAGATTCCTAATATGGCTCTACGTTCGTACTACACATTCGCCGTGCGCCAATATTTCGCATATATTATAATTCCAGATTGCATCGACTTTATTCTATTGATTCTACGATCTATTTGAACTATTATAGCACAGAGAAGTTGTGCTGTGTACAACCGGCTATGATGCTTGTAATTAAGCAGCGGAGAATCGCCAATAACAGAAATACTTGAATTCGAATGCAGCGTCGATTACCAACACCGACTGCATGTTTTCACGCGAAATGTGTATCATTCTCAAATTTCAGTTGGCCATATACCTGGGTATTTATTTATGGCATTTCCTTGAAAACCAAATGGCTTCAGACTTTCTCCTGGCACAGTATCCCTCTGTAAATTGAGCAATTTTAGACCCAAGTGGTACTGAAGCCGGAACTTTATAGAATGATACATAAGTCTACATCGCTCTAACGTTTCCTAGTGCTTCGAATCAAAGAACTCCTCGGTTTCCAAAATTAAGAATTTCGGAGATGGAAGAACTCTGATTCATTAGTATTATCCTTCTGTTCTTCAAAATTTCAACTTAAGTGAACCTTAATGAAATATCATAGATATTTATAAGTCCTTTTTTCGGAATTTTATTTTTTGGAAAACTTTTTGTTCAATAATTCTGGAGGATCCCTAGACAATTTTTCATCCTCTTGCAATCCATATGATCTATCAACATTCCTTCAATTGATTTGCGAAGAAGCGCGGGTCTACGGCGACTTACTCCAGTCCGATGTTCTTGGTAACATGAGTTCTCTATGTGTTCCGCAGATGCATCGGAGATTTCGGGGTTCTGTACCGTAGCCGCACCACTTTCAGAATTTTTCTTTCGTAGTACCAAATGATGTTGGTGTATTCATGTTAAACTTGCGTCATATTCGAAGGCTTCGATATGGTAAAAAGACCTCAGAAGATTCATTAAATATACATTGATTTCATATGACGCATCGAATTCGGGTACTAATCAAAGCGACAGACAGGAATGAGCAGAAGTAAAGACCGCGTTGGTCGTTAAATTGCGACACTATAAATGCTTGAGAGCTTACTAGCATCTTGCTTCACATTGTCGACGAACATTGCTCGATACGAACGGTAAACTTTCGACTCGATCCCGTCTATATCTCGAAAGCATCCCAAGTGTTTCAAAGAGGATGCTTTTTCTAGTCTTGAGACTTTTATCATTTCCTTTGTACATTTTAGAGAGAAAAATAACCAATGAATTTCCACCAAGTCTTGACTTTTTAGTCATTACTCGCGCAACAATGGAATAAGGATTTTGCATTTATAGAATCTTTCAGTTTGGTTGCACATAATCTCTGGTGAAGGGATGTCTGCTCAGCCAGAATTGAATTCATCTTCGATTTCTTTGTAACAAAGTCGCACAAAATTAATGCAGAATGTTGCTATTGAACACTCGCAAGAGTGACATCGGCATTTTTATCTACTACTCTTATTAGTTGATATGCTGCACAACTTCTTTCTTCAGGACGAAATAGTACTTCTTGACCAGGAGGAATTTGCTCAAATTTAGCTGACACTTGGTGAATTAGGCTATTGAGTAGAATTTCGTAAATATTTCCGGCTGGTATCTGCATGAAAATTCGAGGGAATTCATGAATGACGTTACCTCTCTCTGACATACCAATATCGTGAGCTGCACTTGGTACCTTCGGGTAGATTCCAAATGCCAAAATTGTGGAGTTGATCCCCCAAACAGTGTTTGGCGCATAATTTAGTATCTCTTCTTTACGCTATTTCGGAAAGTCCATAGACATTTTGCAAACCTAGCCAGTAGATGAGCGTTGTTTCTTTCTACAATCCCTGTGTGTTCATGCTCGTTTTGTTGATGCTACTTTTACGATAATACCCGTATGGTCGGCTTCTTCCTTAAAATATTTAGTATTGAAGCTGATTCCGCGTCATTATGACCGAATCAGGTACATCAGAAAAAATATCAAGACGACAGCGGCATAGTGTTTTTCAGGCTGTGTCCGGGTTCATTTCGGGAATAAATTTTTCATTCTGAAAATTCGATCCTACATCCAGGATATTAATCGTAATATGTTCAGACTACTTGACTAAATCGGCTTCTGGGATGTGTTGAAGTTGGCCTTTGATGGAAAAAACAACTTGGCCTTCTGGTGTGTAACTGGCAAGTGCAGCAGTGTTTCATCAGATTATGCAGGGGTTTTCTCCTACACTACAGTAGGTCATAAATATCCGCGGACTCTATAACATGATCTGCTTAGTGTTGAGATACCGGATATCTTACAGTTGCAACATGTACCTCTCTGTCCTTCAATAAATAAATAGCACGTATTATAATTTAATATAGGATATGGTATGGTAACAAGTAGTCTAAAAGAACCAACGAAGGTTATAATAAAATTTAGGATTGGCTCTAACAACGACGGCGCACATATCTTGTGCGAATATTTTGCAACAGATGGATACTTCAGATTTCTACGCATGGCGCGAAATTGGCGAACAGTGAGAAAATATAAGCACTGAATGCTAATTTTCGCTACATTTCAACAGACTCCGTGCCTTCACCTGAAGCCTTCCCGCAAACTTCTATACAGATTGATTGTACACGCTATTTTGCGAAATGAATGTGGTATACCTTTAAAGACCGTATTCCCTCGTATATGGTACTTATATACTCTAAATAGAAATTAAAAGGGCGGAATCACAGTTTCGGATACAGTAGTTAAGAATTTGACGAAAATTATGGAAAAAACTTCCCAGAATTTCTTTCTGAGAACTAAGTGATTGTTTGTCTTATAGAGACGATGTGTCTTTGAATTTGATTCCCTATTTGTGAACCTGCTGTAAGAAGCATTATGGCATCTCTAAATTCACAGTGTACCTTATTTTTTGCATACAGCAGCAACTTGAATACCCTCGATTATTGGTCGATTCCGTCGAAGCTTTCTTTTTATGGTAGTCTTCGAAAGTTAAAGCCGCTGAGATACCTCAGTCTTTGAAAAATCAATCGTTACCATTCAAGCATATGAATCATCACATGATTCGTACCTTTCTCTCAATTTGTTTCCTCTAGCCAAAATCATGACGGAATCTGTACTGCAACCCGCGAGGGGAAAGACACAACGCACACTAAACCCAGAACGGAGGTCATCCACGAGGGTAAGGATCACCCACGAGGGGAGCATGGGACTGTAAACCACACCCCAACCAACACGACCGCCTGCCCTAAGATGGTGGTGTCACCCGTGAAGGGAGCAGGTAGGATAGGGGGACTGGCTGACGTCGCCGAACGACTACCCGAGAGGGATATGCACCACTGTGCCACGGGGGTATCGTGCGCCCAACGTAGGGAGTAGCCCAAGTTACCGCTGTACGGATCTGGGAACCAAAGCAACCCGTTCGGGAGATAAGTTTGGGGCTGGAAACTCCTTAATTTACCAAAGGATCCCCTCGGGCTACACCCGGTTGGAATAAGATCTACCTAAAAGGGAACTACTAAAATACTACAGACTAAAAGGGGATTGGGCCAATCAGGGCACCGAAGAAACATCACCCGTCACGGGAAGGGTGCCAACCAATCAGAAAACCCCATGGGGAGTGCGGTTGTAGCGAGGACAGGCACAGTTCCCGGTAGGGTCGCAGCGCACCACCCCACTGGGTTGCCACCCGTGCTCGGGCACTGCAGAATCTATTGGAACAAGATAAAAAGTAACAGAAAATCTAATACCAAAAACTTAGACTTCTCACGAAGAAGTTTATGATGCCCAGCTACAAAACTTAGCATTAAGTAATTCTTACTACGTTCAATACTACACCGAGGCGTTTTAATAGCCCCTCGAAATTTCGTAATACCCAAATTTCGAGGGAAATATATAATCTAATTTTCAGTTGAATTGAAGGAGGCGGACTACCTGCCCGGACAAAGCCATTGAAATATTCGATGTTCTCTTCTACAATAGCTTGTAATTGACGATAAAATTGACCCACTCTCCAAACGCCGTCAATGCATTTCAATCATTGCCTTTCGAGTAAACAGTATTCAGTCCTCGGCTACCCTAGTATTGATTTTTTCGACGCATCCCACTGCGAGGGCAATGTAACACAACCTAGACAGATGAATCAATTTTCCAGATTAAGGACGGAATTGATTTGCATCTATTAATCGGCCTTTCTCGCGTTTCCACTCTTGCTTCCAAATCCGTTTAAAACCTTGATAACAAAAGAGTCCAGGGATTGGACGTGCTTAGTTGGATTAACTGGCAAATTTTTTAGTACTGTGTTATGCTGATTCAAGGATTGAAAGACCTGATAATTTAAGTTGTGTACTGATGGATTATCGCAATTTAAAATTCTGGAATGACCTTGAGATGCTGAACTGATTGCATTAACCTTATTCAGATTTTCAATAAATATGTTTCCGCTCACTCAGCCGTTTCGCTAGGTACGGTGAGGACAATGAGGGCGAACATCGGGACTCCCTGAAATTGGATAGTTTCCGGATGTGCTATAAAATATGAACAATGGGTTAATTTTGAATTAGGGCCTCCTGACATTCTCAAAACGACCGTTCTTCCTTCCTTGGCGCTTGCAGCGTCATTATAGGGGACTGAGTCATCTCTTCTTCCGATATAGTTTCGATCATATAAGTCGAATAAAAAATGAGTTTCTTCAGAATTTTCGAAGTTGTTTTCGTCGCAGTTCAAGATTGCGAAACCTCGATACAACAGTCCAAGATGATAATCTATTATGCTATTTATCCTGACCGTGAATTAAGATGAGATTGTCTTATTCCACTTAAACGACGGCCTGCAATATTTGAGTAAATGCAAAAAAACGTTGAAAGAAAGTTCGATGCACTATAGATTGATATGTTCTGTGACTTACAGTATCAATGTTAGAGGGATCGACATGTGATTAATCAGTATTCAAAGCATGAATAGAAATATCTTCGAGCAACTCAGCAGTCATTTTTACACCTAATTCGCACAATCATTGAAATCTCCTCAAGATAAGGAAAAATATACAGAACCCAAGGCGTTCTATTTTTACCACGGTCTCCAATTAATTTCACATGAGAATTTTGTGGCCACTTTCGTGAACTTTAGTTGATGAAACGTACAGGCGAGAATTTTCAATGACGTGAGCTTCTCAAATATTGATTTAAGATCCTACCAACACAGACGTATTTTGCGACGGGGTGTGCTACGAAGTTTAGGGCAGATCTTTTCGTACATAAAATTTCAGGAAACTCATTTAGAGCAAGCGATGTTGTACGGAAAGTGGAGCCCGTTTGTTG
>JAAUYH010106267.1_pt1 | contig 17477 bp, 14 predicted proteins | sample 7278061 | NCBI WGS metagenome assembly JAAUYH01 (sample SAMN14350203, study PRJNA611818) | marine sediment metagenome | isolation source: surface marine sediment (0.6m) | place: French Polynesia: Moorea | collected 2018-08 | reverse complement strand
GGTTTTTATCAGTGGAGAATCAATAATTTGAATATCTATGCCACAATCAACCCGGTTTTTGAAAACTCATACCAATTCCCAATTACCCATTACCCATTACCAATTACCAATTACCCATTACCAATTACCAATTACCCTTTACCAAATTGCATTTGATAAACAGTATCTTCTTTTTCAGTTTCAATTTTTAAATCGGAACGGGGATAGGCAACACAAAGTAACACATAACCTTGTGCTTGTAAATCAGGACTTACTCCCATACCATCACTTTGATCTACAGTTCCACCATTAGTAATTTTAGCAGCACAAGTAGTACAAACACCAGCATGACAAGAACTAGGTAAATCCAAGCCAGCAGCATCAGCTACTGATAAAATTGTTTCATTTTCTGGAACTTTTAAGTTATGAATTTTACCCTGGTGGTGAATTTCAACGTTGTAAGTTGTTGTCATATATAAAATGCACAGGATGCAACGGACAAAGGATTTATTTTATCTTAAGAATAGGCAGACAACTCAAATTTCTTGAGCTAAACAAGAATTATTTGTAAAAGGCTTGAGCGGCAAAAGTCACTATACAGTGATAATTATAAGTCCTTGCCAAACAAAAACATCGTCTGAGGGGCTAGTTGCTGCTTAATCCCATCTGTCAAGACTCATGGGTGAAACAGTCCTGAGAGTTAGACAGTAATAAAAACGCTACAAACATTTTTGGCTGAATATTTGGAGAGTAAAATGCTGGAATCATATCGCAAGCACGTTGAAGAAAGAGCAGCATTGGGAATCCCTCCCTTACCATTAGATGCAAATCAAACTTCCCAATTGTGTGAATTACTGAAAAATCCTCCCAAGGGAGAAGAAGAAGCATTACTAGAATTATTGCGCGATCGCATTCCCCCAGGAGTAGATGAAGCTGCTTATGTCAAAGCTGGGTTTTTGACTGGAATCGCTAAAGGTGAAATCAAATCTCCTTTAATCTCTTCCATCGAAGCAGTAGAATTATTGGGTACCATGGTGGGGGGTTATAATGTCCAATCCCTAATTGAACTGCTGCAAACTCCCACTGTTTCGCTGTCGGAATCTTCAACACCGTTAGTTATGAAGGGAGAAGGAAAAGAACCTATAGCTGCATTTGCTGCGAATGCCCTGAGTAAAACTTTATTGGTGTATGATGCTTTTCACGATATTCTAGAATTATCCCAAACTAATCCCTATGCTAAACGGGTAATTGACTCTTGGGCAGCAGGGGAGTGGTTTACGAACCGTCCCCAAGTACCAGAAGCTATTACCGTTACTGTTTTTAAAGTTCCTGGGGAAACCAATACCGACGACTTATCTCCAGCTACCCACGCTACCACGCGTCCGGATATTCCTTTACATGCCTTGGCAATGTTAGAATCACGGCAACCGGGGAGTTTGAAAACTATTGCGCAATTGAAACAGAAAGGACATCCTGTGGCTTATGTCGGGGATGTTGTGGGTACGGGTTCTTCTCGTAAGTCAGCTATTAACTCGGTGTTATGGCACATTGGAAATGATATTCCCTTTGTACCGAATAAACGTGCTGGTGGATATATTTTAGGGGGTTCCATTGCGCCAATTTTCTTTAACACCGCAGAAGATGCAGGTGCTTTACCCATCCAGTGTGATGTTACGAAGATGGAAATGGGAATGGTAATTACCATTCATCCCTACAAAGGAGAAATTACCAACGAAGGTGGGGAAGTTATTTCCACATTCCAACTTAAACCTGACACCATTTTAGACGAAGTTCGTGCCGGGGGAAGAATTCCTTTATTAATTGGACGTACCCTCACCGACAAAACCCGCATTGCACTCAACTTAGAACCCAGCACCATCTTTATTCGTCCCCAACAACCTGCTGATACGGGTAAAGGTTATACCCTGGCACAGAAAATGGTGGGTAAAGCTTGCGGTTTACCAGGAGTGCGTCCGGGAACATCTTGCGAACCCATAATGACTACCGTTGGTTCCCAGGATACCACAGGACCGATGACCAGGGATGAATTAAAAGAATTAGCTTGTCTGGGATTCTCCGCTGACTTGGTAATGCAGAGTTTTTGTCACACCGCAGCTTATCCCAAACCAGTGGATATTAAAACCCACCATCAACTTCCGGACTTTTTCTCCCAACGGGGTGGGGTTGCCTTGCGTCCTGGGGATGGTATCATCCATTCATGGTTAAACCGGATGCTGTTACCCGATACCGTGGGAACTGGTGGTGATTCCCATACCCGCTTCCCCCTAGGCATTTCCTTCCCCGCAGGTTCGGGTCTAGTGGCTTTTGCGGGTGCTTTAGGGGTTATGCCTTTAGATATGCCAGAATCGGTGTTAGTGCGCTTTAAAGGGCAATTACAGCCGGGTATTACCCTGCGGGATATTGTCAATGCTATTCCCTATGTTGCGATCCAGAAAGGTTTGCTGACGGTAGCGAAGGAAAACAAGAAAAATGTCTTCGCGGGAAGGATAATGGAGATAGAAGGCTTACCAGATTTGAAAGTAGAACAAGCCTTTGAACTTACTGATGCTACAGCGGAACGTTCCTGTGCAGGTTGTACCATTAAACTGGGTGTGGAGACAATTTCTGAATATCTGCGTTCAAATATCGCCCTGCTGAAGAATATGGTAGCACGGGGTTATGAAGATGCCCGTACCATTATGCGTCGCGTCGCGAAGATGGAAGAATGGTTAGCAAACCCAGAATTAATGTCAGCAGACAAAGATGCAGAATATGCAGAAATAATTGAAATTGACTTGAATGAAATTACAGAACCTATTGTCGCTGCACCCAATGACCCTGATAATGTGAAACTATTATCAGAGGTTGTAGGGGATAAAGTTGATGAAGTGTTTATTGGTTCTTGTATGACCAATATAGGGCATTATCGTGCTGCGGCAAAAGTGATGGAAGATGCTGGTGCAGTTACTACTCGTTTGTGGGTATGTCCCCCCACTCGCATGGATGAAAAACAATTGAAAGAAGAAGGGGTATACGGTATTTTTGGTGCTGCTGGTGCGAGAACAGAAATGCCAGGATGTAGTTTATGTATGGGGAATCAAGCCAGAGTTGCTGATGGGGCAACGGTGTTTTCCACCTCTACGAGAAACTTCAACAATCGTATGGGAAAAGGGGCACAAGTTTACCTTGGTTCTGCGGAATTAGCAGCGGTTTGTGCCCTATTAGGAAAAATGCCTTCTGTGGAAGAATATATGGATATTGTTGCCAAGAAAATTCATCCCTTTGCTGATGATTTGTATCGGTATTTGAACTTCGATCAAATTGCTGGTTTTGAGGATGAAGGAAGGGTGATTCCTTTGGAAGAAATGCCCAGAATTGAGGATATTTTGGGTATGCCAACTGCAGCGAAATAATTAATTTTGGGTGCGTTAGGGTTTGCTTATGACGCACTCCACATTTAGCTTTGTAGCTGTTATTTGAAGATGTAGGGTGCGTTACGGCTTATGCCTAACGCACCACAACAATTACCATTTGTATTATTAGGGTGATAATGCCAGCAAAAGATATTTACCATGATGCGGTTAAAAATGCTTTAATTAAGGATGGTTGGACAATTACTGCCGATCCTCATACTATCAGATATGAAGAAATACAATTATTTGCGGACTTACTTGCTGGTAGAACATTAGAAGCTAAACGAGGTGAAGAACAAATTATTATTGAAATCAAAAGTTTTGTGAGTCGCTCACCAATGAGGGATTTTGAAACCGCATTAGGTCAATATATTATTTATCGGATATTTTCAAAAATTCTCTTTCCCCAAGCTCAAATTTATTTAGCAATTGGTGAAGATATTTATGAATCATTTTTTGTTCAAAAAGCCATTCAAAAAGTTCTAGAAGAAACTAAATTATTGTTAATCATCGTTAATTTAGCCAAAGAGGAAATTGTTCAATGGATAAATTAGAACATTATCGTGATGTCATTAAAAAAATTCTCACTGAATATGAAGAATTAGCATCACAAACACCTAATCCTTCAGGGGTTGATAGCATATTAGCTTTGGATGATAAAAGAAGCCAATATCTTTGGTTAGTGATTGGTTGGAAAGACGGAAGAAGGGTTAAAGGAATTACAATTTATGTGAGGATTAAAAATGACAAAATTTACATTGAGGAGGATTGGACAGAGGAAGGTATTGCAACTGATTTATTAAGGGAAGGTGTACCCCAAAGTGATATTGTGTTAGCTTTTCATTCTCCAGAGAAACGTCAGTATACAGAGTTTGCAACTGCTTAAGTTGGAGACAAGTTAATTTAGCATCCAATTTTCAGATACCCGACTTTTTCAAGAAGTCGGGTATTTAAATCCTGGGAGTGTGATAATGGCAGCAAAATATATTTACCACGATGCAGTTAAAAATGCTTGCTTTGATCAAAGATGATTGGACAATTACTGCCAATCCTTATCCAATCAGAACCTGTAAAGCTACCAAAAGTGGAATCTGTGCTACAAATTCACATTATTTTAGCTTATGATTGTATAGAACAACACTTTGATTTATAAATAAGAATGAAAGCATCAGAAACTACATTACGTAATCTACTTGAAGGTGGCAAACAGTTTCAAATACCCCTTTTTCAAAGAACTTACCGTTGGAAAAAAGAAAACTGGGAAACTCTTTGGGAAGACTTGATGTATCTCTATAACGATCAAGTTCAAGGTGCTTATTTTCTTGGTCCAATAGTGACTCAAGCAATACCCGGAACGGCAGATGGAATATCTCCATTTATTGTCATAGATGGACAACAACGTCTGACAACACTGACAATTATTTTAGCGGCACTGCGGAACTATCTAAAAAAAACTGATAAAAATATGGCGCAAGAGGTCGAAGAATTATATTTAATAAATAAATTTAAGAAGAATGATGACATCTACAAAATTCTACCTACTCAAGGAGATCGGGATGTCTATAAGAGTATTATTCAAAGCAAGCAAACTAAGGATATACAAAAAGAAGGACAAATTTATGAAGCTTATAAATTTTTTAATGGTAAGTTCAAAAAACCCGATCCTGAAGATGATCAAATCTTAAACTATACAAAATTTAAAACCATTCTGCTTGAACGCTTATGTTTCGTTAATATTACTACTGATGATAGTGATAATCCCTACCTTATTTTTGAAAGTCTAAACAATAAGGGTGAAGAACTTACTCAGGCTGATTTAGTTCGTAATTATATATTTATGAAATTGCCTCCCGAAAAGCGAGAAGAAGTTTATCAAAGCGAATGGCGACCTCTCCAAGAGAGTTTTAAGACTTATGTAGGTGACAAGAACTACACTGACGAACTAAACAATGCATTTTGGTTTTATTTGCGTAAAGATGGAGATGCTGTTAATGAAAAAGAAGTCTATAAAAATCTCAAAAAGCGTTTTGATAATTCACAAATGGACATCAAAGACGAGTTACAAGAATTGGTGAAATTTGCTAACTACTATAAGCGTCTTAAGTTTGAAGAAGAAGAACCTGAAGAAAAGTTAAGAGTTTGTTTCAAGCGATTGATGAGGTTAGACTTCAAAACTTGTCATATATTTTTACTGAATATTTATCATGAATATGATCAGAAAAGATTATCATTAGAAAAATTTGAAGAAATTTTGTGTTATCTGGAGTCTTATTTCGTTCGCCGTTTCTTTTGTGGGGTTTCTACAAATATTTTAGGAAAAGTTTTTAATACTTTGTATTCTGAAGTCAAACAAAAAAATCCTGATGATTCGATTGATGGATTACGTCAAGTTCTAAAACAATATGAGAAAAACAAAGTATGGCCAGATGATGATAGATTCCGCAATGGTATTATTAACGAAAATATATATACTAAAAGCTTGAATGATAGGACAAAGCTGATTTTAGAAAGACTAGAGGCATTTCTTACTAGGGAAAAGGTAGAAACCGATAAGTTAACTATTGAACATGTTATGCCTCAAACATTAAAGAAAGAATGGAAAACATTTAAGGAGTGTCAATGAACCAAGAATCCTCGTCCTTATAGGACGATGGAGTGTCAAAAAAGGTGACTATAGGTGCAGGAGAAATGTCTCCTGCTTATATTTTGCGGATTTTTAGGCAATTTGGCTTTAGTGACGAGGAAATCGAAGATTTATTGAAGTGATACAACTGTTGAGATTATCCTCCTAAAGAAAGATATTTTCTGGAATCAAGTCAAGGTAAAGTGTAGGAAACTTAAGTTAATGGTATACTTGTATGCGCTTGCCTATCGTTATGATTGCGGGATTACTCCTGTCTGTTGGTTTTAACACACCAGTAATGTCCCAATTTCCACCCTCATCCCCAACACAACCAACACAACCAACAAGAATTTCTAGATCGACTATCAAACAATACAGACTTAATCGCCGCTTGTGGAGGGAACAAAGAATATCCAACTACCGCTATACTCTTAGCAGGGGTTGCTTTTGTCTACCTGAAGCTAGAGGTCCAGTCGTTATTGAAGTGCGTAACGGTGTAACCACTTCCATCACTTCTGAGACTGGTGAAAAAGTTAATCTGGAACTATTCGCTAGATACAACACCATTCCCAAGTTGTTTCATTTGATCAGGGATGCGATCGCCCAAAGAGCATCTAGAATAGATATGGAATACGATTCTACACTCGGTTACCCAACTGACATTACCATCGATTACAGCTTTCAGATAGCTGATGAAGAAGAATTTATCACAGTTGAGGATCTACAAGTCCTTGACTAAAGTAATGGTTCAATTGTTTGTAACTTTTGAACTTGCTAGATAGTTTAATATAACTTAATTTAAAATGAGTCAAAACCAGTAGATTCATTAAAACAAATCACAGAATCTGCCAATTTTCTGAAAAAATAGTATATAAGTTGGAGTGGTATTCAAATATCTTTTTAGGAGAGAGTCCTATGTTGAATACCAACAACAATTTTCTAACTACAAAGAACTTAAACAATTACTTTTCTAATGCATGGTTAAAGTTGCTTGAGGGAATTCGTTTATCCCCAGTTGAGAATATATCAGAACCAGATAGTCACGATTTTGAACCCCCAGAATATTTATACCCCCAGTTTACAGACCGAGTAGATCCATCCCTTTACTACTCAATTTTATTCCCCCAAGAGCGTCACGTTTCAGAAGATTTTCATAATTAGAAACTTTTCTTTCCTACTCCCCATTTCCTAGTTCACAGTTTTGAATTTAGAATTTAGAATTTAGAATTTAGAATTTAGAACTTTGAATTTAGAATTTAGAATTTTGAATTGTTTTCCCCTACTCCCCAGTAGTCGGTTCGGTAAAATCAGGGGTTGGGAGGGTACTATCACCAGATGGAATTTCAGGAGTAAATGTGGGTGTAGGTACGGGAGTTTCCGTAGGAGTTTCTATGGGTGTGGGAGTTTCTATGGGTATGGGAGTTTCCGTAGGGGTTTCTATGGGTGTGGGAGTTTCTATGGGTGTGGGAGTTTCTATGGGTATGGGAGTTTCTATGGGTGTGGGTATGGCTGGATTTACCAATTTCACATTCAGATTATAATCAGTTTCCGCCACTCCAGCAACGGGACGTAATTCAATTGTATATTCACCAGTCGCCAGCAACGTTCCTTGATAGGATGGGACTGCCTGGGTGGAATTATAAATTGGGACTTCCCTTGGGTCTAGAATCGTTAACAACACTGCCCTAATTGGTGTTAACTGTACCGTTAACTGTTGCCCTTCTTTACCCTTTAAAGGGTACTTAACGATGTCATTTGGTGTCAGTGTACCTTCAGCATTAGCGGTACCAGATGTGCCCAAATAGAGACGCTTAATTTTGACTACAGGTTCTTCTGGAGTGGGTGTAGGAGTGGGTGTAGGTGTGGGTGTAGCGCTACCTGTAACCACAGGTGAAGGGAAAGTTTGTGGTGGTATTGGTGTAGGTGTGGTAGTTGGTGCTGGTGACTGACTGCGGATGGAACTTACCACCACCCAAGAACCTAATCCTGCCAAAATTACCACAGCAGCACCAATTGCCCCAATTGTCAAGGGTTTATCCAAAATGGAACCAGTACGTGGTGGTGGAATTGATCGGTTGGATTTTTGGGGTGTAACAGGTTGTTGTGGAACAGGAGAACCACCGACAGCGAGGGTTTGCGATTCTGACTGTTGGGGGGTAGAAGGTGGCGTACTGTCAAGGGATTTTAATGCTTGCAAGACATCACTGGCATTTTGGTAGCGATCGCTCGGTCTGTAACTTAACATTCGATTTAATACCTGGGCAAACAGTGGATTTACTGTTACTAGGGATTGCCAATTCCAGGTAAGTTGGTCTTCATCAAAAAATTCATAGGGTTCTTTTCCCGTCAGCAGCACCAACACTGTGACTGCTAAAGCATACAAATCGCTACTGGGATACACTTGTCCTGTTTGCATTTGTTCCGTGGGAGAATAGCCTAATTTACCCACATAGGTAGCTACTGCTGTATTATCAGGTGCTTGTAAGCGGGTTGCCAATTCTTTAACTACCCCAAAGTCAATTAATACTGGTTTAGCATCATTTTCCCGTAGAATAATATTTTCTGGGGAAATATCCCGGTGAATAATGCCGTGACTGTGAATATGCTCTAAAACTGGTAACAAAGAACGCATAAAATGCAACATTTCCGCTTCCGTAAAAGCTCTACCAGTTTCCTTACTTTCATCCAGTAAAGTCCGATAAGTTTTCCCAGCAACGTAGTCCTGAATCAGAAATAGGCGCTTGTCTTGTTCAAATTTTTCCCGAAATTGCGGCACCTGTGGATGTCTGATTTGATACAGTATAGCAGCTTCTCGCTCGAACAGTTCTTTGACCTTTTGCCAAGAGGAAGTTCCCGCAGCAGTAGGGATTAATTCTTTGATAGCGCAAAGTTCATTAAAGCGTCTTTGGTCTTCTGCTAGATAGGTTCTACCAAATCCCCCCTGACCGAGAATTTTAACTATACGGTAACGGTTTTGGACAACAGTGCCAACGGCAATTGGTGGTTGCATAGCTGATTGGGTTAATAGCACTACTATGAGGAGTTCACCTAGAAACGGAAGGTTCCAAGAACTGCTCCATTTAAGATAGACAGCTTTGTCAAAGTAGATTTATGGGTAGATTACCAAACTTCTTTATCTTAGGGGCTAAGTTGAGTAGCAACAGACTTGCTTTAATCTATTTTCACACTTTTTTTCAGTACTTACGTGTAAATACTAGCAAAAGCCATATTATGTAATTTGCAAACAGTATTATAAAATATCTAACCACTTTGTAGCGACTTCTTAAACATTTATACTTTTAGCAACTGATTTATCAGTCCTTCATGGGGATTTCGACTACTATAAGTTTAAATTTCCAACAACCTACCAATGTCTGTTTGTATTGCCACTGTGTATCAAAAATCTTGGCGTTGGATAAATGTGGGATGATTTTGATGATTTTCTGGGATGGGCTGGAATACCTGTGGAATGGTCATCCTGCCCGTCCCTTATATGTCTGAGGCAGGCACTCCGGTCTACCCCACTCATATTCATCCCTTAATTGGGGAATGCCAAAATTTTTACCAGATTCTGTATTTGATTGGAATTAAATGTCAGTTAAAAATTTAAGTTGGTAGAGAAAAATACTCTATCATGATTAACTTATGGGAACTTTGGTAATTTCATTAATCGAAAGCATCTCAACCTATAGCAGCCTTTCTAAAATGGTATCCTTTGGAGACTTAAGCCTTTGTGTATTGCAACTGTGGCAATCATGTGTAGATTGCCAACAATGCTAAAAATGAAATCCCAGTGATTTTATGGAGGAATGTTTCAAATTTTTATGAAAGCTTTAAAAAACCTCACAAATCTTTTTTGTGGGTAATTCGGTTAAATCTACTAAATATCTAGTGATAAGATTGCCATGAATGCACATCGAGGATCTGCTGTGCTCAGTTCTGCAACTTTAAAAATGCCCGCTTCTGCCACAGGAGTTACGGAAAATCATCGTCTGCGGCTGTTCTCTGGTTCTGCCAATATCCAACTGTCTCAAGAAGTGGCTCGTTATTTGGGCATGGACTTGGGACCGATGATTCGCAAACGCTTTGCGGATGGAGAACTATACGTTCAAATTCAAGAATCAATTCGGGGCTGTGATGTTTATCTCATCCAGCCCTCTTGCTATCCTGTAAATGACAATTTAATGGAATTGCTGATTATGATTGATGCCTGTCGTCGAGCTTCTGCGCGGCAGGTAACAGCAGTAATTCCCTATTATGGTTATGCTCGTGCTGACCGAAAAACAGCCGGAAGAGAATCAATAACTGCCAAGCTGGTGGCTAACCTGATTGTGCAAGCAGGTGCTTCCCGCATTCTGGCAATGGATTTACACTCGGCACAAATACAGGGATATTTTGATATTCCTTTAGACCATGTTTACGGTTCCCCAGTAATACTAGATTATCTGGCAACTAAGGTAAAACTGTCTGAGATTGTAGTTGTTTCCCCTGATGTGGGTGGTGTGGCAAGGGCAAGAGCATTTGCAAAAAAGCTAAATGATGCTCCCTTGGCAATTATTGACAAACGCCGTCAAACTCATAATGTCGCTGAAGTCTTGAACGTGATCGGCGATGTTAAAGGCAAAATAGCGGTGCTGGTGGATGACATGATTGATACTGGTGGCACTATCTCGGAAGGAGCGCGTTTACTGCGTCAACAAGGTGCTAGACAGGTATATGCCTGTGCTACTCATGCCGTATTTTCCCCACCTGCGGCTCAGCGATTGTCTACTGGTTTATTTGAGGAAGTAATTGTTACCAATACAATTCCCATCCCAGAGGGCGATCGCTTTCCCCAACTAAAGGTGCTTTCTGTCGCTAATCTGCTTGGAGAAACCATTTGGCGCATCCATGAAGATAGCTCAGTCAGTAGTATGTTCCGCTGATTGAGGAAAATACTCTGTTCACAGCTACAGTTGAACAGTAATTTTCCAGAGTAGGGACTAGGGGGTGTTTTCAAACCCCAAAATCCTAAGGTATGTCTTCAAACCGTTAGAACTCTAATTATAGGGGTGGGGGTAACTCCACCCCTGTTTTCTGATGCCCTTACTATAGCGCTATACCTTTTGAGGTAGGTTGTGACCATTACTAAGCGCGAAGCGAGTTCTTGGGGAAGGTAAGACCATTACTATAGCGCTATACCTTTTGAGGCAGGTAAGACCATTAGACATCTCCGGAAAAGAATGTAGAGACGTAAAATTTTACGTCTGGAACAAGGGTTGTAGCTGACCCATATTTAATTTTCACCAGAGGTCTATTACTATAGTGAAGCGAGTTCTTGGGGAAGGTAAGACCATTACTATAGCGCTATACCTGTTCAGGCAGGTTGTGACAGTTACTATAGCGCTATACCTATTCAGGCAGGTTGTGACCATTACTATAGCGCTATACCTTTTGAGGCAGGTTGTGACAGTTACTATAGCGCGAAGCGAGTTTTTCTTTGAAGGTAATAATTAAGTTACAAGTGTGCATTCCTCAGCATCAACTCAGTTTCTCTTTAGCCTGCACATCCAGAATTGCCCAACAACACGTTAAGCTGGTAAAAGTAGGATTTAATTGCATTTTTGGCATTGCTGAATTAACAGATGATTTTTGTGGTACAGACCGGAGTGCCTGCCTTATAAATATAAAAAACGGGCAGGAATGCCCGTTCCACAAACCAAGATGCTCCGCAGTTGCTACAACTTTGGAAAAGCAACGCACTGCTGTTCATCCCACAAAACCATCAAAATCATCCTGCATTTATGCAACGCCGCATTTTTATTATTAAATTCCCTGTTGCTGCTAATTTCAACCTGCGCTGCTTGAGAAACCCTGAATGCTAGATACAATTTTTGAGTACCTCCATTTTAATTTCAGCGTTGAAGCCCCTATAGTCCTCTTAGTCTTGGTATTTTTAGAGGCAGTGTTATCCGCTGATAATGCGATCGCCCTTGCTGCCATCGCCCAAGGATTGGATAATAAAAAACTAGAACAGCAAGCCCTCAACTTGGGTTTGGTTGTTGCTTATGTATTACGTATTACTTTACTACTCACCGCCACTTGGGTACAAAAGTTTTGGCAATTTGAGTTAATTGGTGCTGCTTACCTGTTGTGGCTTGTATTCCAACATTTTACCTCAGAAGAAGAAGAAACTGACGGACACCACCATCACGGTCCCCGCTTTACCTCATTGCTACAAATCATCCCCGTAATTGCTCTAACAGATTTAGCCTTTTCTCTGGATAGTGTCACCACTGCAATCGCTGTTTCCGATGAAAAGTGGTTGGTAATTGCTGGGACAACAATTGGTATTCTAACTCTGCGGTTTATGGCTGGTTTGTTTATCCGCTGGTTGGATGAATTTGAAAATCTAGAAGATGCAGGTTATATCACTGTAGCTTTGGTCGGTTTACGTCTACTTTTGAAAGTACTTAATGATGCTTTCGTTCCTCCAGAATGGTTAATGATTACTGTAATTGCTCTGATTTTAGGCTGGGGATTTACCAAGCGCAATCTCCCAGATTCACAACAATCAGCATTACCGGAACCGGAAAAGAGTGAAGTTTAGAATTTGGTAATTGGTAATGGGTAATTGGTAATTGGTAATTGGTAATTGGTAATTGGTAATTGGTAATTGGTAATGGGTAATGAGTTTACCATAAAAGTTTCCTATTCCCTATTCCCTATTCCCTATTCCCTATTCCCTATTCCCTATTCCCTATTCCCTATTCCCTATTCTCTATTCCCTATTCTCTATTCCCTATTCCCTATTCCCTATTCACTATTCCCTATTCCCTATTCCCTGTTGCCTGTTCCCTGGTCCCTATTTACTTCCACAAAATGACAACCATTTTTTGGTATGACGGTAAATTAGTTAACTCTCCAACCCTGGAATTAGCAATTGATGATCCAGGGTTGCTTTATGGTGCAACGGTATTTACCACCCTGCGGATATACGAAAACTCCCTCGATAGTCCTTTAACCAACTGGCGTGCCCATTGCCATCGCTTACAATTGAGTTTACAAGCTTTTGGTTGGTCTCCACCAGATGAAAAACGATTACGTCAAGGAGCACAATTAATTATCCCACACTACCCCGTTCTCAGAATCACCATTTTCCCCGATGGACGGGAATGGATAACTGGCAGAAATTTACCTGAATACTTGACAAAAAAGCAAAAAAATGGTATATCAGCGAGTATTGCATCAGTGGAGTACAATCGCAGTTTACCCACCCATAAAACAGGAAATTACCTTAGTGCTTGGTTAGCAAAGACTAGCGCTCTACAAGCAGATGCTCAAGAGTCTATCTTAGTAGATAGTGCTGGAAACTGGTTGGAAACTGCTACTGGCAACCTTTGGGGATGGAGAGATAATTGTTGGTGGACACCACCGATTACAGCGGGAATTTTACCGGGAATTATGCGATCACAGCTTTTAGAATGGTTAGGAATGCAAAGACTCTTAGTCAGGGAGGAACCGTGGACAGAGGATTTAGTCAAGGGATTTGAAGCGATCGCCTACAGCAACAGTGTTGTGGAAATCATCCCCATCCATACCGTCATTTATCCTTCAGGCTCGCTAAAATATAATCCTCACCATCCTAGTTTCCAGATATTTATTGCGAGGTATTTTTTACCATGATGGGTAAACATTCTCAGATAACTTAAAATAAGTTAACATAATTCTTAATATACCCATCTGCTTGACGACAATCTGCGCCAATACACAAAAAAATATAGGAGGATTAACCTCGGTGAATAATAAACGATGGAGAAATGCAGGGCTATATGCGCTACTTTTTATAGTGGTAATTGCTTTAGGGACAGCATTCTTGGACAAGCAACCCCAAAGTAAAGAGAGCTTACCATACAGTGAATTTATTCAAAAAGTAGAAGAGGGCAAGGTAGAAAAAGTCAGACTCAGTTCAGATCGGACTATAGCTGAAGTCACCACCAACTATGACGAGAAGAAAAAGCTAGTCAATTTGGTAAATGACCCAGATTTAATTAATACACTCACCCGTAAGAAAGTTGATATTGCTGTATTACCTCAAAGTGATGATGGATTGTGGGTAAAGGCACTCAGCAGTTTATTTGTACCCATATTACTATTGGTGGGCTTGTTCTTTTTGTTACGCCGCGCTCAAAGTGGTCCTGGTAGCCAAGCCATGAACTTTGGTAAGTCTAGAGCCAGAGTACAAATGGAACCCCAAACCCAGGTGACTTTTGGTGATGTGGCTGGTATTGACCAAGCTAAGTTAGAGCTCAACGAAGTTGTAGACTTTTTGAAGAACGCTGATCGCTTTACCGCTGTGGGTGCAAAAATCCCCAAAGGTGTATTATTGGTTGGTCCTCCAGGAACTGGTAAAACCTTGCTAGCCAGGGCTGTAGCTGGGGAAGCTGGTGTACCTTTCTTTTCCATCTCTGGTTCTGAGTTTGTAGAAATGTTTGTGGGTGTGGGTGCATCCCGTGTCCGCGACTTGTTTGAACAAGCAAAAGCCAATGCTCCCTGTATCGTTTTCATCGATGAAATTGATGCAGTTGGTCGTCAACGGGGTGCAGGTTTAGGTGGTGGTAACGATGAGCGGGAACAAACCCTGAACCAGTTACTCACAGAAATGGATGGCTTTGAAGGCAACACCGGTATAATTATCATTGCTGCTACCAACCGTCCCGATGTTTTAGATGCAGCACTGTTGCGTCCCGGTCGCTTTGACCGTCAGGTGGTTGTAGATCGCCCAGATTACGCTGGTAGGGTAGAAATTCTTAAAGTTCATGCCCGTGGTAAGTCCTTGTCTAAGGATGTGGATGTAGAAAGAATTGCCCGTCGTAGTCCTGGATTTACTGGTGCGGATCTTTCTAACCTGTTGAATGAAGCAGCAATTCTGGCAGCACGACGGAATTTGAGCGAAATTTCCATGGATGAAATTAACGACGCCATTGACCGCGTGTTAGCTGGACCCGAAAAGAAAGACCGGGTAATGAGCGACAAGCGCAAACAGTTGGTAGCATACCATGAAGCTGGTCATGCCCTTGTAGGTGCCTTAATGCCCGACTATGACCCCGTACAGAAGATTAGCATCATTCCTCGGGGACGTGCTGGTGGTTTAACTTGGTTTACCCCCAGTGAAGACCGCATGGATAGCGGTTTATACAGCCGTTCTTATCTAGAAAACCAAATGGCGGTTGCTTTGGGTGGTCGTCTAGCTGAAGAATTAATCTTTGGTGAAGAAGAAGTTACCACCGGTGCTTCTAACGACTTACAACAGGTAGCTCGTGTAGCGCGTCAGATGGTAATGAGATTTGGTATGAGTGACAAACTCGGACCAGTAGCCCTCGGTCGTCAGCAAGGTAACATGTTCTTGGGTCGGGATATCATGTCTGAGCGTGATTTCTCGGAAGAAACTGCTGCTGCTGTGGATGAAGAAGTCGGTCAACTGGTAGATGTGGCTTACACACGGGCTAAAAAGGTGTTGGTAGATAATCGTCACATTTTAGACCAAATTGCCCAGATGCTGGTTGATAAAGAAACCGTAGACGCTGAAGAATTGCAAGAAATTCTAGCGAACAACGATGTGAAAACCGCTGCGTTTGCTTAATTCAGTTAACAGACGTGGAATTTGTAGGGGTGCAAAGCTTGTGCCCCTCATTCCCCTAGAGGCAGATTAGGGCAGATAATTAGAAAAATTCTACCCTTGCATCTAAGCCGTAATCGCGTAACATATTACTCCACTTGCTTGCATCGTTGCGATCGCGAAAAGCACCAGCATTGACATAATCACCCCTGGGTGATTCAGCACGGAAAGCTTGAGGTACCACTTCGCGTACTTTGTCAAGGGTGTCATCATTCCGGATTGGTACAACTACTACATAGCGATTTTCAGCACCAGGATCTACAGGTTTATTATCACCCAGACCCAAGGCTTTCCATGTACGTAAATCTACGTAGCCAGTGGTGGGAATAATTCGATAATATCGCTGAAATTGGGTAACAGCATCTTTGGTAACAGAACCATAATACCCTGTGGCATTACCAGGGAAGAATCGTAATTCCTGCAAACGCTTTTGCAATGCTACCACTCGCTGACTAGTTTCCCCAGGACATATTTCTCCTCTAACTTGGGAACAAACAGTATTAATTCCACCACCAGAATTAAGGCTAGCTACAGCCCTATTTATTGTCATCCAGGTTTGAGAGTCTACAATACCATTAGTTCTTAAGCCATAATCTCGCTGAAAACTAATTACAGCATTTCTAGTAACAGAACCAAAAAAACCTGTAGAATTGGGTGTAAAGTAACGCAATCGCCGCAAATTATTCTGTAATTCTATCACCTGAGAACCACGATCACCTTGATTGAGGGCATTGGGAAAGTTATCTGACCCACCAACATCACGAACAGATAGTTGAGTAAAGTTATTCAGGCTGCTAAGTATTGCTTCTTTAGTTCTAATTCCAACAACACCATCAGCACGTAATCCTCTACTCTGTTGGAATTGGATTACCGCTTGCTGGGTCATGGAACCAAAATTACCATTAATCGGACCATTATAAAAGCCTAACCGCTGTAAATTACCTTGTAGGGTTCTCACCACCGAACCACGGCTACCAAGTGCTAAATCCCCACTAGCACCCCTTCTAGAACCTCTGTTACGGCATTTAGAGTCTAACAATCGCCGCGTGTTAGCACCCACCTCCCCATCGGCAACTAGTCCATTAGCACGCTGGAACTCGATGACGGCAGCTTGAGTCAAAGAAGCAAAATTGCCAGTAGCATTAGCCTTCAAATAGCCCAGCTGACGCAAACACCTTTGAATTTCCCTAACTTGTGCCCCCCTACTTCCTAATTTTTCAACTGCTAAAGCTTGTCCTGCCAAACTGATAATCCCTAGACTCAATCCCACCGACAAAATACGTATTGCAATAGAACTAGAAAAAAAATTGTAATTAACTAGGGCAGCAAAAACATCAATTTTTTCAGGTGCTTCACTAGTTGAAACGAGATGAAGATAATCAATCTTATTCATGATTTTAACAACTTTTTTAATTCTGTGAGTATCCTGTTACACTTACTACATTTAAATTTAAAGCAATATTACTAAATAGTTTGAAATGAAACTTGATTGACAAATGTCTGACTCATGAACCTTCTACAACAAAATTCTCCAAAGCTGAAAATTAGGTTTATGTGATAACTTGCACCAGTTGCATTTACTGCCTAGGAATAAATTCCCAGGCTGAAAGACAAAGTCTGATAAATCTAACAACTTGCACCATTCTCAATTAAGTATCCTAACCGCCTAGGAATAAATTCCCAGGAACCTATATACAAAGTCTGATAAATCAGACTGGGCAAAGTTTTCAGTACGTTTTAACGTACTTGGTGTATTGGTTCCTTGAAATTGATTTCAAGGTGGGTTGTGAGGCTCAACGACATT
>JAAUYH010132662.1_pt1 | contig 17479 bp, 12 predicted proteins | sample 7278061 | NCBI WGS metagenome assembly JAAUYH01 (sample SAMN14350203, study PRJNA611818) | marine sediment metagenome | isolation source: surface marine sediment (0.6m) | place: French Polynesia: Moorea | collected 2018-08 | reverse complement strand
CGGGATTGCCCAAGAGGCCGCGGGCGATTTGCACTCGCCGCTTGAGGCCCCCCGACAGGGTTTCTATGGCCGCATGGTGGCGATCCTGCAATGCCATCGCGGCCAGGACTTGGTCGACGCGTTCTGCAGCGGCTCTGCCGTACAGGCCGTAGAAGCGGGCGAATACCTGTAGGTTGTCGCGGGCACTGAGGCGCTCGTCGAGATTGAACTCTTGGGGCACGACCCCGATGCGGCGCTTGATCGCCCGATCGTTGGCCCCGGTGCCGACTTCGTGGCCGAGAATGCGCAGCTGGCCGCCACCCACCGGGATGGCGCGGTAGATCATGCGCATGGTGGTGCTTTTGCCAGCGCCGTTGGGGCCGAGAAAACCAAAGCACTCGCCGCGCTGTACGCGAAAGTCAATGCCGCCCACGGCCTCGAACGAACCGTAGTGTTTGCGGAGGCCGTGCGCTTCTATGACGCTGTCGGGCTCGCTGTCGGGCACTGTGTTTGGCGCGCTGTCGGGCGTCGTCATGGGCTATCTCTTACCATAGGATGTAGAAGGCGCCGCTATCGTCGCGGCCTTGGTTTTCCTGATCGCCATCGAAGCCGAAGGCGCTGGAATCTTCGTACGGCGCACCGACGACCAGGGTGTCGCCGGATAGGGCCACGCTCTGGCCAAAGTTGTCGACTTCGCCCGGATTGCTGGCTTTGACAAATGAGGTCTTTTCGCAGGTTTCGGATCCGCAGTGGAAGATGTATACCGCACCGGCACTGGTGAGGTTGTCGTTGCCTTCGAGTCCGTCGATGCCGCTGCTGCTCGAATCCTCTTTGGGGCTGCCCACCGCAATCACATCGCCAAATGCTGAGATGGCCCGGCCGAACTGATCTCCCGCACTCGTATTGGAGGCTTTGATATAGGAAAATGGTTGCCATACGTTGCCTTCTTGGCGAAATACGTAGACGGCGCCGCTGTCTTCGGCGCTGTTGTCGGCGGCGACAATGGTGCTCTCGCTGATGCGGTAACTGCCGGTGGCGGCAGAGTCTTCGTAGCGGGCGCCAATGGTGACGTGGCCGGTCTTGCCCACGACTACGCGGTAGCCGAATTGGTCGCCAGCGTCGGCGTTGGGGGCTTTGATATACGCGCTTTGCTCCCAGCTTTGATTGTTGCGTGTAAATACATAGACCGCGCCGCTGCTGGGGGCGGTGTTGTCGTCAGCGTCGGCGCCGCTGGCGGCGGCTTCGCCGCGCGCGCTCACAAAGAGGACGTTGCCGTCGAAGGCCAGGGAATAGCCAAATTCATCGCCGGCTTCGCCGTTGTCGGCCTTGAGATACGCTTCCTGCTCCCAGGTGGTTTCGCTTCGGCGGAAAATATAGACGGCGCCGCTATTTTCCTGGCTGTTGTCTTCGGGGCCCAGGCCCACGGCGGCATCTTCTAGGGGAACGCCCACGGCGAGGACATCACCGGAAAGGGCAAAGCGAAGTCCGAATTCATCGTCTTGGTCGGGGGCGGCAGATTTGATATATGCCTCTTGCTGCCAATTGCCATCGAACCGGCGGCGATATACATATACGGCGCCGCTGTTTTCTTTGCCCGCGACGTTGGCGGCGGAGCCGTTGATGCCGGTGGCCCCACTATCGTCGGCGTAGGCGCCGATGGCGAGGGTGTCTTTGTCCATGCTCAGCCACTGGCCAAATTCGTCGCGGCCGTCAATGGTGCCGGGCCTGATCTGTGCCTCCTCCATCCATGTGCCTCCCTGACGCGAAAATACGTACACTGAGCCGCCTTGGCCGGGGTCGCCGGTGCCGATGCTGTCCTGATCCGGGGCACCGATGGCGAGCAGGTTCTGCGAGATGTCGGCGCTCCAGCCCAGATATTCCCCCGTGCCTGGGTTGCTGCCTTTGCCGTAACGGTCGTGGGTCAGTTGGGCCACCCGACTCACCACCACGCGGTACTCGCGATCGCCTTCGTCCGGGTTGCTGACGACAATCGACATCATGGTCAGCTCGCCGGTCAGCATGAGCGGCGGCGAGGGTTGTCCGGGAGGCACGTCAGCGTTATTGATGCGAATCACATCGCCGTCATTTTCCGGTACGGCGGTCAAATGAATGCTCTGCACCAGTGAGGATACGTTGAGGGCATAAAAGCTCTCGTCGGGGTTGAAGGCCGGCGATAACTCTGCCACCGAGGGCAGAAGCTCACGCAAGCTCGGTCCCATGGGGGGTGGTATGTCGGGCGGGGGGCCGCCATCGTCGCGCACTGGATTGGCGCGGCAGATATTGTCGGTCCCGCACAGCTGCCCATTGGGACACCAGCCATCGGGGGCACAGGGACGCGTACCGAGGTCGGGATCGAAGCACGACCAGGTGCCCGCAAGCGATGTCGCCCCGATCACCAGCAGTACAAAGACACGAATCCGAGTTTGCAGCCAATCCACCATGGTCATACCCCAACCCATTACGCCGGTTACGTCAATGGTATCGATTGCAGAGATGGCGGCGCAGAGATGGTGGCACAGAGATGGTGGCGCAGAGATGGTGCACTGAGTTCGCGCGCGGCAAAACTTTTCCCGCTGTCTGCTGTCAGTCGAGGGATTCGGCTACACTGACAGTTAATGATAGGCTCGAGTATGATAGGGGAAGACTCTCGCCGACCCACTCCGCCTTACTGCCTATGGTTTGTGTGCTGGGGACTTCTCACCATCTGCGCCAGTGGCTGTGCGGGTAGCTCCAGCGATGGCGAGCCAGCGGATTCGGACAGGGCCGCGGAGGCTGTGCCCGGCAGTGCCGATTCCACGGCCGGCGACGGTACGCAACCGGCACCCAAGGCGGTCACCGGCGGCGCGAAGTCACAGCCCAATCAGGCAGTCGCCCAGGAAGACGTCATCGAACCGGCCCCTGCACCGATAGTCGAACCGATCGTCGCCCCACCGGCCGAGAAGCGGGTCGAGACCACGGTGTTTCGTCTGGGGCCCAACATGCTGCTGGCCCACGTCCTGCGCGATTCGGCCGCCTTCATCGATATGGGCTCTGCCGGCTTTGTCAAATATCTGCGCCTCGGTCGTCCCAACGCGCGTTGGCGCTTGCAGACTGTGCGCGACGGGATCCGCGGTGCAGCCATTGCCCGCCGCGCTGCGATTCACGTCACATTGAACCGGGAACAAGCCGCCGCCAACGTCGTGCATATGGCGATTCACAGCCCTAGGAAGCGTCGTTTGGCCCTGAAAGTCAATGGCCGCAAGGGCGCCCGCATCAGCCTCGATGCCGGTTGGCAAGTGGTGCAGCTGGAGCTCGACGTCGGCCGTCTGGTCGCCGGCGATAATGTGTTGATATTCGAGTTGGGGGGCGGTCCCGACGCCATGGTTGCCTGGGTGCAGATCGGCGGTGCCGGTATTTCCACCGCGGACGGCATGCGTGACCCGGATAATCCACGTGCCACCGACGACGGCCAGGTACCAGCCGGCGGTACGTTGGCCATGCAGCCAATACGCTACGACCCCGATAGCGATACCTTGCACCTGACGAAGGCAAGTGCCCTGCGCTATCATGTTATGATTCCCGAAACCGCACAACTCGTGGTCGATGTTGAATTTGGCAACACCGACCGTGCGTGCGCGGCCGAGGTCGTGATCGCCAGCGACAACCAGACCATGAAGGGAGTTCTCAGCGGCAGTGGTGCCACTGTGGCGCTGGCGCCATTGGCGGGGCAGATCGCGGCGCTCGAATTGCGCGCGAGCACGTGTGGCGATACCCGCATGACGGGGGCCCGTCTCACGGTGGCCGGGCCGCCGCAACCGCCTCCCAGTGGTCCGCCGCCACGACACCTTATTATATGGACCATGAGTGGGCTGCGCGCCGACCGCCTGCGGCCCATTGCCGATTGGGCCCGTCCCGAGGTGCCGGGCTTTGAGCGTTTGGCGCAAAAGGGCACGGTGTTTTGGCCCTATTGGAGTCAGAGTCCGCGTACGCGCGATGCGCGGGCCGCGATGTGGACCTCGCGCTATCACGCGCCGGCCGCGATTGGCGAGGAGGGGCGTGCGCTCATCCGTCGTTCGGATACCGGCGACCGCATCACTGTGGCGCAATCGCGGCGTCGGCGGCGCGCGCAGCGTCGACGGCCACAGGCAGAGCCGCTGACCGCTCTGGGGACGGCGATGCAAGATGCCGGTTTTGCCGCCATCGCGGTGACTGCCGGCATGGAACGGCAGGCCGGTTTTGCCCGCGGCTTTAGCCAGTGGCATGTCGTGCCCAATCAGGCGGGCGATGATAGCGCTGTAAGTAGTGGCGGCGGCAGCGGCGAATCCTATGGCGATAGCGACGGCGACGGTGACGGCGGGCAAAACATTGCTGCCAATGACGGCACGGGCACGGGCGCAGGCGCGCGCGCGCTCACGCGCGCGGTTGCCAATGGGGCAGATGTGTTGACCCGCGCATTGGAGATCTTTGATCAGAGTCGGCGCATCGGGGCCACGTTTTTATTTATCGAAACCGCAGACACCCGCATGCCGTGGATGGGCTACTCGCCGTGGAGCGAGCGCTATGATCCTGGCACCGGCAGTGGCTACGCCGGCCCCCACGATCGGGGGGTGGATCCCGCCGCTCTCGATTTGCAGGCTGAGGGCGGCGCTGCCGCGGAGCCCGATCGCGTGACATGCCGCAACACGCCCTCTCTGCGGCAACAGAACCGTATCCGGGCCCTCTACGATAGCGCGGTGAGCTATCAGGATGCGCTGCTAGTACAACTGCTCGATCAGCTGGCACAGTGGGGGCTCATCGAACAAACTATGCTGATCATCACTGCCGACCACGGCGAGGAGATGTGGGAGGCCGGAGGCTGTGGTCATGGGGACACCTTGCGCGAGAGCGCGGTCGGTGTGCCTCTGCTCATTCATTATCCGCCGCTCTTTCCCGCGGGCCAGGTGATCGACTCTGGCGCGGAGTCCATCGACATTTTGCCCACGATTTTGCGGGCCATGAAGTTGCCGGCGACGGAACGGATGCAGGGGCAAGCTCTCAGCAGCGCGCTGAGTGACAACGCCTATCCGCGACCGCTGTTTGCCGCCATCGGCAATGGCGGTCAGGCCCTGCGCATCGGCGCGTGGAAACTGCGCCTGGCCGCTGACGGGGGGATTGCAGTGCATGATCTGGCGGCCGATCCCAATGAGAGCAGCAATCTCGCCCGCCAGCGCGTCATTGTGCGCCGCTACCTCACGGACGTGATGGCGCTATTTCTGCGCAATCGCGACACCTGGAATAAGCGGACCATGGGAACGCCCGCCAACATGACCACGGAGGCGTTTCGCCGTCTGTCGCAACCGAGCGCCGGCAAAGAGGACGCTGACGCAAGCGACAAAAAGCGCTAGTCTGTCAAGATCGTGGTGGACACATTTGCCATATCGGCACTGCTGGCTGCGCTGCTCATCGCCGTTATCGGCATCTCGGTGCTCTTGCGCGATCGCACCCGCCGCACCTATACCTCGTTTGCCGCCTTTACCTTCACCTTGTCGGCGTGGCATCTGTGCACCTTTATCGCCACTGTGACGCAAAACCCGACGGCCCGTTGGCTGGCGCTGTGGCCGGCGGCCACCATCCCGCCCACCGCGCTGGCGTTCTTTCGCGAATTTTTGGCCCAGCCGTCTATCGGCGGCAAACGGCGCATGCCGCGGGTCACCATTATCTGGACTCTGGCCGCCTACGTCGCACTCACCTATTCCCTGTTCCAGACGGTTCACGACAGTCTTTGGTTTCAGATCCCCTTTGCCATCTATGTTTTCGCCGCGCTGTATCGCTGCGTCTACGATATGTACATTCAGTATCGCAGCACCGACAAGCGCGTCGAACGCATTCGGGTGCGCTACGTGATGCTGGGGGGCTTCTTTGCCACAACGCTTGCGTTTACCGATGTCTTGCCCCGCATCGGCGTGGCCTGGCCCACGATTGGCAATGTCTTTGCCGTCCTATATTTGTACTTCCTGGCTCAATCACTGTTTCGCTACCAGCTCATCGATCTCAACGAGCTCGTGGGCAAGATGGCGGTGCTCGGAACCTTGGTCGTGCTGTTATGGGCGGTCTACGGTTTGCTACTCGTCTGGATCGGCGGAGGTCAAGAGGGTCTCTTTCCTCTCAATGCGCTCGTGGCTTCGTTCGTCATCCTTATGTTGTATGAACCCATGCGCTCGCGCTTGGAGAGCGGCATTAATCGCTGGTTGCTCAGGCAGCGCAACGAGCTCCGCGGCCGTATTGAGGATCTGCGCCGAGAGTTGCTCCAGGTCACGGACGTGAGCGAAATGCCCATGCGCCTGCTCACGGCGCTGGAAGAGTCGCGGCGCGTCACCCATACCGCGGTCTACTTACTCGATTCCGCAGGTGCCGGCTTTGATCTACAGGGCTACTATGGGACGGCCCCTGTGGAACGAATCGAAAGCGCAGCATACCAGGCCCTCATGGGCTGTCTGCGCACCGGTCCCAGCCACTACGCCGACCGCGAGGCCGTGGAGCGTTCGCTGCTGACCCTCGCGGCCAATGACGATGACAGTGCCGAGCGCCAGCGACTTGAGTCGCTCTCGCGCCAACTGTCGACGCTGAACGCAACCCTGGTGTTCCCCATGTTCGGCTCGGCAGAAACCGAGCAGGGGCCGTGGTTGCTCGGTCTGTTGGCCGTGCGCGACTCGCGCGCCATCGGCGCCTTTGACCGCGAGGATGTGGCCCTATTTCGTCAATTGGCCGCGCAGGCGGCACAGGCCATCGAGGCCAGTGAGGCCTTTGCCCGCGTCGAAGAGCGAGAACGACTGGCCGCCATCGGTGAACTATCAGCCGGCTTGGCCCACGAAATTCGCAATCCCCTGGGGGCGATCAAGGGGGCCGCCCAACTCCTCGTCGGCAGCGATGGTAAGGTAGACCTCTCTCCCGAATCTGCAGAGTTCGTCGACATCATTGTTGAGGAAGTCGACCGCCTCAATCACGTTGTCACTCAATTTCTCGAATACGCCCGCACCGGCGCCGGTGAGAGCAGCGCCAAATTGCGCCCCTACGATCTCAACCACGTGGTCAAAAAAACTGCCCAACTCATCGAGCTCGATGCCCCCGACAATGTCGACATCCACGTGCGTCTCGACGAACTTCTGCCGCCCGTCGCCTGCGATCCAGATCCGATGTTGCAAGTGTTTCTCAATCTGGGTCAAAATGCCATTCAGGCGATGGAAGACGGCGGAGGTTCTCTGGAGATTATCACTACCCGACGACGGCGTTCGCGCCTGGGATATGGTTCCTTTGCCGAAGTGCGCTTTCGCGATACCGGCGTGGGCATTGAACCCGAGACCATGCGTAAATTGTTCATCCCGTTTTTCACGACTCGTTCTCGCGGCACTGGTCTGGGATTGGCCATCTCGGAACGTATTGTGAGCGAGCATGGCGGCACGATCGAAGTGCGCTCCAATCCCGAGCGCGGCGTGACCTTTTCTGTGTTTCTGCCGGCCTTGGGTCCGTCGCAGCCGCCGCGCACCGACAGCCAAGCCCCGGCGGGCGATTCTGGTGCCAATGGCGTTGTGGGGCCCGGGACGTCGGAATAAAACCATTTGACTCGGGAAAAACATCGCCAAGCCGATGCGGAATGTGCAAATTTGCCCCGGCTGCGGACGTGACAGCGCAGTCGCGATATGATGACAGTATCCCATTCGCCCGGCGCGGCATCCCCAGTGCAGATCTCGTGGAAGAAGCTATGAACGTTCTCGGCATCGATATTGGCGGCAGTGGAATCAAAGGTGCCCCAGTAGATACAAACACAGGCGACCTCTTACAGGAACGCCATCGCATCCCGACGCCGCAGCCATCGGCCCCGCGGGCCGTGGCGGAAGTTGTCAAGCAGATGGCGGCACACTTCGACTGGGATGGCCCCATCGGATGTACGTTTCCTGGCGTGGTCATGCATGGCGTCGTCTACAGCGCGGCCAACGTGGACAAGCGCTGGATCGAAACCCCGGGAGCAGATCTCTTTAGTGAGTATACAGGATGTCCTGTACACTTGATCAATGATGCCGATGCCGCCGGCATGGCCGAAATGAAGCTGGGGGCCGGTCGCGGACTCGCTGGCGTTGTCCTCATGCTCACGTTTGGCACCGGCATCGGCAGCGCGCTTTTCACCGAAGGCGTGTTGGTGCCCAACACCGAGCTCGGTCATCTCGAAGTGGCGGGCAAAGAGGCCGAGCACCGCGCCGCCGCTCGGATCCGCAAAGACAAAGCGCTGAGCTGGAAGGGTTGGGGTCGGCGAGTCAATAAAGTGCTGGGCGAATTCGAGGCACTGTTTTCTCCCGATGTGTTCATCATCGGCGGTGGTGTGAGCAAGCAATACGATAAATTTCTGCCCCACATCGAGACCCGCGCCAAAGTGGTGCCCGCCGAGATGTTGAACGATGCCGGAATTGTCGGCGCCGCCATGAGCGCGCAACATCAGCTGGGCCCCCAACTGGGTGCGTGATACATTTTGTGCCCTATGTCTGCCAAGGCGCGCATCTTGGTCGCCGACGACGAGCCCAATTTGCGTCGAGTTCTCAGCGCTACCTTGCGCCGTCATGGCTACGAAGTGATCGACGTCGCCAATGGCGCCCTCGCGCTCGAACGCATTGACCACGATATTGACGTTGTGGTCACAGATCTCAAAATGCCCGAAGTCGACGGCATGGAGGTTCTGCGTCGCATCACAGCCGCCTACCCGACCATACCCGTGGTCATGATCACGGCGTTTGGCAGCGTGGGGCATGCGGTGGAGGCGGTCAAAGCCGGCGCTTTCGACTATATCGAAAAGCCTTACGAGCAGCAGCATATCCAACTCACCATTGCCAAAGCGGTGAAGCAGGCGGTGGCCAATCGCGCTGCGCCCCAGGCCCTGCGCGGCGGCAGTGAAGCTCAAGGGCGTTTTGGCCTTATCGGTCTCAGTCCCGAAGTGCAAAACATCTATCAGATCATCGAAACCGTGGCCGATACGCCGTCTACTGTGCTCATCACGGGCGAATCGGGAACCGGCAAGGAGCTGGTGGCAAAGGCCCTACACGAGCACTCGGGCCGCCGTGACCGGCCCTTTATCAAGATCAACTGTGCCGCCATCCCCAAGGACCTCATGGAATCGGAGATGTTCGGCTATGAAAAGGGCGCCTTTACCGGCGCCGCCAGCACCAAACCGGGGCGTTTCGAATTGGCCGATGGCGGCACCCTTTTTCTCGACGAGATCGGCGAGATACCGGTGGAGATGCAGGTCAAACTATTGCGCGCGATCCAGGAGTCAGAGTTCGAGCGCGTCGGCGGTCTGGCGACCATTAAGGTCGATGTCCGCCTCATCACTGCCACCAACCGCGATTTGGAAAAAGAGACCAAGGCCGGAAACTTTCGCGAAGACCTCTACTACCGTCTCAACGTCGTGCCTCTGCGCATTCCCCCACTGCGTGAGCGCCGCCATGACATCCCGCTATTGGCGGAGCACATCGTCGAGAAGTTCAACGAGCGCCTGAGCAAGGCGATTCGCCGCATCTCGCCCGAGGCGCTGGTAAAGCTGCAGGCGTACGAATGGCCCGGCAATATTCGCGAATTGGAAAATGTGCTCGAACGGACCATCCTCTTCTGCTCTACCGACTGCATCGAAGTACGGGACTTGCCGGAAGATCAACTCACGTCCATCGGCGACTCCCCCCCGGCGTCGGCGGCTGTCGCCAACGGCGTCCCCGCGGAGCCCTTCACCGGCGATGCCTCGCTCAAAGACATCGTCCGTGCCCGAGCCAGCGAGGTTGAACGAGAGCTCATTACGCAGGCGCTCGACGAGACTGGTGGCAACGTGACCCAAGCGGCGAAGTTACTCAAGATCAGCCGCAAGAGCTTGCAGATGAAGATGAAGGAATTGGGTCTGCGAGATCGAGAAGGCAGCTGAGTCCAACACGGGCATAGGTGATTTCTTCACTGCCCTGCACCTACTGCTCACTGGTCATTGCTCACTGGCCACTGCTCGCTGGCCACTGCTCGCTGTCCATGGAGGGGCCGCGAATGTTGATCGGTTTCGGCTGATTGTTCGCGAGGCCTAAACGCGCCTGTTCATGATTTGGACACGTCGTGACATGTCTCGGACACGGTCTGGGCATACTAAAGAGGGGCTCTGATCTTCCGCTCGCGCACCCCGCTAGCGAATTTCGCCGAGATAGCGAATGTGCATGCTACTTGCAATCCCCCCCGCATGTGTTGGCGCTAAAAATCGGCAAGGCACCATTTTTGTTCAGCGGGGGCAGATATTCCCATCGCGAGTGCGTCACTATGCCGATATGCCGACTCGGAAGTTCGCGCGATATTTGCGTCATAGAGACGCGCAGTGCCCAAGATGAGAGATCGGCAGCGCCCGAGTACCGACCCAACTACCGACCCAACTACCGACCCAACTACCGACAAAGACTGCCCAGCCGTGACACCGAGGCTTGCGCACTCGAACAGCCATCTGCTAGCATTGAGACCTCTTGATTTTGCGTGTTTGGATACAGATACTATACAGACTAACCAGCGTTGTCTTCCTCGTCGGCAGCGCCATGGTTTCCTCACCCCTTTGGGCCAATCCCTACCACCAAGTGAGCAGTGCTTTTGACGAAGGCGATGCCTACGACGTCAATGTGAGCGTCGACTACCGCCTCGAACTTCATCGCGCCAGCATTCGCCGCGAGCAATCCGGCCTGCCGGGCACAGATCCCAACGCGGCCACGCCCGTGGTCAAAGACCTGTACTTTCGCGGCAGCAAACACATCATCGAGCCCCGCGTCGAGGTGGGCGTCTACACCGATTTGGCGCTATCGCTCGCACTGCCGCTGGTGCTGTATCAGGGGAGCTCCCTCGATTTCGATCAGCGGGGCGGTTCCTGCGTCTTTCCCGGCGAAGGACCTTCGCCCACATGTGTGAATCGAGATAACTCTTCGACCGTTCTCGATGGCCTATTGCCGGCCGATGGATTTGATGCCGATAACCCCAGTGGTCCGGGATTTAATGATGGGGCAAAGATCTTTCGCGGCCCTTCTCGCGCCGGTCTTGACCAGGTACATCTCGGCTTGGTTTGGGCAGCAATGAATCAGGCGCGCGACGATACCAAGCCGGTGTGGAAACTGGGGGCTGAATTCGCACTGGCCGTTGGTTCGGCTATGAAACTGAATCGCGCGGATCCCGACAGTGAAACCAGCGTCGGCCGCGGCCTCCACGAACTCAAACTATGGACGTCTTTTGCCCGTGAGATGCGCTTGCTCACGCCGTACGTCGAACTCTGGTGGCAGACGCAGATTGCGACTACAGATGATTCGGCATTCCAATCAGTGGGCTTCGGTCAAGAGCGCAGCTCGGCACAGCAAAAGGGCGGTGTTCGGATCGGCTTTGAAGCGGTGGTCTACGACAAGTCTGCGGGAGCTGCTGCTGGGGCGACGACGGCTATCGAAGATGCTGGGGGGCAGTCTTTTATCAAGACTCTCATTCCCAAATGGGCCGCCGTCGACGGCGGTATCCGGATGGATGCCTATTTCGAAGGCCGCGCCTATACTGAGATGTGGGAAGTATTCCAATACGCGGGTGCCCTCGATTCGGGCGGTCCGCTCGTTCTCGACGCCGATCCGGTCACTGACGGCGTGCAAGCACTCGCTCATCCCGGAGTGAGTTACGTAGAAAACCATTTGCGTTTCGGCGGCAATATCACTGCCCGCACCAAAATCGGCCCCGCGTGGCTAGGCATGACATTTGAAACTATGTACACCCAGCCGCATATGATAACATTTGAGGACGCAGGCGTTGATTTACCGACGTGTGCTCCAGGAGCGGCCGAGATAGGTTGCGAATCCGACGATAACAATTTAGTTAATCCCAACACTGTGGAGGTGGACCCGCTACACGTACCGCTCATCGATCAAGTGGGACGGCGATATCGTGTGGACGAGTCCTTTGACTACGTATTGCGCATCGAAGCGCGCGTAACTTTTTAGAGAGCTAGGAGCAGGCCGTGCAGCAGCAGAAGTATTCATGGGGGGGCTATCGCCCAGGTTCCGGCAGACGTCCGAAGGGAGATGTCTCCGGTGTTTCTCATCACACGCGGGCAGAGATATCGTCCCGCAACCCAGTTTGCATCACATTGCGAACCAAACCCGAACTCGGCAATTTGCGGCGCAAGAAATTGCACGACGCGGTATGCGGTGCCCTGATCGAGGGTTGCGATACCGGAACATTTCGCATTTGCCAGTACTCGGTACAGAAAAACGGCATTCTCTTATTGGCCGAGGCCAAAGACCGGGTATCGCTGAGCCGTGGTATGCAGGGGGTAAATGTACGCATCGCCAAGGCCCTCAACCGGCTCTGGGATCGCAACGGCTCGGTATTTGCCGACCGCTACGAGACCCAAGTTCTCAAGAGCGGCCAGCAGGTGCGGGCGGCACTGGTGTATATCCTCAACAACTTCCGCCTCGAGAGTAAATCGGACAAGAACTCGGTGGATCAATTCTCCTCGGCCACGTATTTCGACGGCTGGGACAATCCTCCATCTAAAATGGCGGAAAAGTTGGATCCCGCGCCCGTCGTCGCGCCGCGCACCGCGCTGCTCAAGACCAGCTGGCGCAAATACGGCCTACTCAAAGTCGAGGAAGTGCCTAAGAAAAACGACAACAAAAAGTCGTCGACATCGCGCACGAGCTAGTCCCCCGAAAATTCAATGCAGTAGGACTCGTTCTCTCGTGAGCCCTACGTCGCAATCGTCGTCGGAGTCACAATCGCAGCTGTCCGAGGGGCATGCATCGTCGGTGTCGGTATCGGCATCGTCGGGGACAGCAGCGTCGACGGCGGCGGCGTCGGGCAGTGATGCCAGGGTGATGTCGTCAGTACACGCCATGCACGCCAAGATTGCATAGGCGGCAAAGGCCCAAATGGCAACTGGGATGACAGCGCGGGCGGTGTTCATTGCCTCGGCATTTCCGTTTAGGGGTTATGGCGCCGCTTCTGCTAGCGCTTGCCTTACGGCTGGCGCTTTGGCGCTGCGGGGGTAGCGGCGTAAGAATGCTCGTCCGGCGCGACGGATCTCTGCCGGCCTTTGTAGCTGGATCAAGAACTCGAATATGGCCAGATCAACCTCGTGGGCCAAAGGACTATGCGGCCAGGTGCGGCGAAATTGCCTGAGCGCTACCAGGGCCGCTTTGGCGTCTGTCTGACCCCGGGCAATGGCGCCCTCATAGGCGGCAACTTGCTCGGCGAGTTCGGATGGGTCGGGCTGTGCCATCACTTGCCGGCCACGAGCGCTCGGGGCGGCCCTTGTCGGCGCTACGTCATCCTCGGCGGCGCGCGCTGACGCGCCGTCGTCACTGTCTGGGCCGTCGTCACTGGCTAGGCCGTCTGTCAGGAGAATGGCGCCCGGAGCAGGCTCAGCAGGCGCCGCCGATAGTGTGTCCTCCGTTTCGGCGGTCCCTCCAGCGGCATCCTCGGCCCAGGCCAGCTCGTATTCGGCGGCATAGATCACGGTGCAGGTGTCGCCGGATGCTTCTACGTCGGCGCTGCCGGCAAATACGGTTACTTGTGTGCGCGCGGCAGTGGTTTCGATTTGAACTTCGCCGCGGGCATGGGCGAGGCATTGCTGACATGCAACGGTGGCCGTGCCGCGAATATGCATGGTCCCCCGGTGGAGCGATAGCGGCTGATCGAGCGGCGCATCAAAATGAGCGGGCCCTTCGATCTCGATTTGGCCGTGCGCCAGTGCGAGTTCGAGACGACCACCTTCGGTCACAATGATATTCTCGATCGGCAGCGCCATGCCCGGCAGCACCGGTGTATCTGCGTGATACACGCCACTTGCAGCGACAACTTTGGCGTGGGGGATGACGCCAATGCGCGGCCATAGCAGCAGCGCTGCCGCGGCTGCAATCATGCCGGCGGCGGCGAGCCAATAGTAGCCCCAGCGGGGGCGACGCTGGCTGTTGGCTTCGATGCGCTGAAGTACGCGTGCTTGTGCGCCGGATGGCGGCGCTAAGGTGCGAACCGAGCGCCAGAGTTGTTCTTGCTTTGCGCGCAGCTCATCCATGTTGACTCTCCTTGCCGTGGCGTTGCTCCCAAAGGGCCTGAAATGCAACGCGCGCGCGCTGTTTGCGCGATCGCACGGTGTTGACCGGGATTCCCAATACGTCTGCCACCTCGCTCGGACCGCATTCTTCGATATCGCTGAGAACGAGGACTTCGCGCAGTTTGGGAGACATGAGCTGGAGAATTTCCGCTACTCGTTGGTGTGTTTGTGCCGCTTTGGTCTCGGCTTCGGGATTTTGTGGGGGCGCTGCGGAGGCCCTCACCGTCGCATCGAGTAGACTCTGTTTGAGACGCCTGACCCGGCGCCAGCGATGGTGATCGCGGACCACGCGAATGGCGATGCCGTAGAGCCAGGCATTGGGGTTGTCGACCCGTTCCTGGGCGTCGATTTTGCGAAATGCAATGGTGAATACCTGCTGCACCACGTCTTCGACTTCCGCTCCCGCAACCCCGAGACGACAAACCAAGCGGTAGATACGATCGAAATTGCCCTGATACAACAAGCGCCAAGCGCGCTCCCGTTCGACTTTGCAGTCGGACGCGAGTGCCGGGCGGTCGGTTTCTGTATGGGCCAGATCCATTGCTTGCCTACTCGGTCCTTTAGTGGCGCGTGTCGAGCAAAACGATCCATTAATTGATGCGAAATTCGACGCCGAGGCCTAAATATATCGCGAACCTAGGTGACGATGCCACCGTACCCAAGGGCTCGATGCGATAGCGGTCGCGGCGCATATACAAGCTGGCCAGGGTGTCTAGGCGCAGATGGACTCGATCGTAGAGGTGATGGCCGGCGGTAATTCCCACCTCGGCACTGGGGCGCCAACGGGTAGTGCGATCTTGCGTGGCCGACAGTCCCGGCAAATCGCGCGCTGTCACCCGCGCCAGTCCTAGGCCCAAACCAACTTGCGGTGCCAGGTACCAAGCACGGTGGGGTTTGTTGAGCTTTGGTTGTGATGTGGGTTGCGAAGTGATGAGCCACGCGACCAGCAGCCGGGCATGGATGCGCCAGCTGGTGATGGATGCGTCGGAGTTATCGTCATCATCATCATCGTCGTCATCATTGTCTGGGTCGCTGCCGTCCAACTCGTCATCAATGTCGACATTCTGGCTGGTGCTAGGCTCCCAGGTGAACGAGGCCCGTCCGTAGAGTGGACGTCCGAGGAGGTGCACTGCCGCAGCGCGGGCGAGTAGGTCGGCCCAGGCGATATCGAACATGATATATCCGGTGGTCAGGGTATTTGCCTCTGGCTCTGGCACCGCGGCCAGCCATAGTCCGCCGCTGATACCAATTCGCCACCATGGCGGCGCAGCATATGTGGTGGGGGGCGGCGCGGTGAATGTTGTATGCTCGGCGGACGGGGCAGTGTTACTCAAGTCAGAGGCCGTCGAGGTATCGGCGATGGATGAATCGGCTGACTGTGTCGATTTGCGATTGGGCGCGCCGCCGCCATCATTGATGTTGTTGGGGTTGCCGTCGGGATTTCTGCCCTCCTCCGGCGATGCGATAGGAAAAATGCGTAAGTGGGCCTGCACGATGGCGGCAAAGGCCCGAGCCAAGGCTGCGCAATCGCGGCTGGCGATGCGTCGCCGCAGGGCCGGGCGGCCGTCGGGGTCGATGAAGACCATCCGGCTACTGGCTCCCGTGCGCCGAATCCGCAAGGTCCAGACTTTGCGCTCGTCATTGGTTGTATTGGGCCTGCGCGGACCGGCTTGGTCGGGATCGATGAGCAGACTACCGAGGCTTTCGGCCATGGTGGCTTGGTCAGGGCACGAGCCGGTTACCTGCAGGCGAATCCGGTCATGGCTCGGCGGTGTTGGCGTGGGGGGTTGGGCCGACACGCGCGAAGGTGCGGCGCAGAGCGCCCATCCACAGATCCAGAGCCATAACAACGTGCGCATGCACCGTCATCATAGCGGGATGTCTGGCAAAATGCCGTAGGGCGAATCCGAGTCTAGTCAGGTTTGGGAAAAGCAGTCGCCAAAGCGCTTGAGCAGCTTGAGTCCGCCGCGCACGCGAATGCGGCCGGTGACAAGCGCCCATATAATGGATCGCTCGCCGCTGACAAAGCCGAGCCACGTGGCCGTGTCCGCCCGGACTTCGAGGTCTGGCTCGCCGATGAGACCGGCGTGTGTCTCAATTTGACCCGCGCCGATTACGAACGTCATCGTGGTCTCCTCGTCGCCGGTGAAGCGAAAATGATAACGCGTGCGCGGGATGTCCTTGGCCTTGCCGGGTTGAAATGATAGGGGCGCGTAGCGCAAAAATCCGCTCAGATTCTTGGGTTTGATCCCTGATTTCACGACCTTGGTCGGTTTATGGGGAAAGTGTTTCTCGGCGTGAGCCTGGGCATCGCTGCCAGCTAGTACATACAACTGCTCTTCTTTGTCGCGCAGTGGTGACAAAATATCTTGCTTCCAGTGCTTGCGCGATTCGAGATACGGGCCGATGATATCACTGCCCGCCGGGCATACTGCCATGCAGTAGGCGGCCTTGTAATTGGCACCAAACGACAGACTCTGCCACACGCTGGCAGATTCGCTATCACTCACGCGGCGGCGGTAGTCAGTCCGATCCTTTGCTTCCACTACTTCGCCTACCCAATCGGTAAATCCGCCCATGAACTCGCGATAGTTGTGTACGTAACAGGCCGAAAAGTCAAAGTCTCCGCTGGGCTTGATTGCGCCGACAGGGCATGCGGATACACAGAGTTTGCATTCCAGACACGGGTTGTAGTCGATGGGGGCACCGTGGCCCTCGCGCCTGGGGGCCCCAATGCCAGAATCGATGTCGGAACCGGTGCCAGAACCGATTTCAGCGCCGAGCTCAGCGCCGATTTCTGCTTCTGTGATGACAGTGCCGAGCAGAATGAAGTTGCCAAAGCGGGGGTGGATCAAGTTTCGATGAATGCCCATCCGTCCCAGGCCGGCGGCCTCGGCGATGCGCTTATGGCTCACGACCCAAATCTTGCCGGGAAAACGATCGATCTCCATGGGAAATCCCATCGCAGGGTTGAGACCGCGGTATCCGTGTTCGGCCAAGTTGGCGATAATACGGCGTGCCACCTCGTTTACTTCGTCGCCCGCATGGTGAAATTCCAAATTTGCGATCGAGCGAGCCGGTGATTGCACAGATGTCGGGTTCATTCGGCACACAAAGGAAATGAGGCTGCGCGCTCGGGGAAATGCAGCCAAGATATCGGCGCGATCTCCCTCGACTTCCGCGCGATCGAGGGCGACAAAGCCCACATCGTCTGCGCCCGCATCGAGGCAGGCTTGTCGCAGGGTTTCGGGATCAAGTGACCGGGATCCATTGCCGTTTTCACCATCAGGCGCGCGCACTGAGGCGGCATCACTGAGATCGGATGCAGCGCTGGCGGCCGATGCGGGCTTGGCGCTGCGGTGGGACGGGACGAGACCGCCCTGCAATGCGCGCGATACGGTGGGG